>Ga0114931_10000152_pt1 | contig 77408 bp, 69 predicted proteins | sample 2SBtaG_FD_89579 | JGI IMG/M metagenome (GOLD analysis project Ga0114931, IMG submission 89579) | Deep subsurface microbial communities from Kolumbo volcano to uncover new lineages of life (NeLLi) - 2SBTROV14_V59a metaG | ecosystem: Environmental > Aquatic > Marine > Volcanic | place: Kolumbo...
GGCGCAGCGCGACCGTCGCATCGCAGAGGCGGTCGGGCGCCGCGCCGCGGCGGCCGACGACAGTGCTCGCATTGCTGCAGCAGTACAGCGCCGCGCCGAACAGGTTGACGCTGCGCGCGCCGGTGGTTCTGGAATCGAGGGGCCCCTGTCGTCCGGGCCCGGCAGTGGCGCGGGTGGTGGCGTCGTTCGCGGTACCGAGTATATCCTGTACAAGCGCCGCATGGAGTCGCGGATTCGTGACTCCTGGGTGTGGGTTGGTCATGACGACCGGCTCGAGGCGGTGATTCGCTTCACGGTGGCCGCCGATGGTGAGGTGGCGGACGTCCGCACCACCAGGCCGAGCGGAGATCCCGCCTATGATGCCTCTGCCGAACGCGCGGTGCGCGCGGCCAACCCGCTGGGCATGGTGCCGCCCGCCTACCGCCGCGAGTTCGCCGACGTCGAAATGACGTTCAGAGCGCGAGATTTGCCCAGGAATTTGCGACGTTGATCCGAACCTCGCACCGCTCGTGCAGGAAGAACGCCTCTCCTTTGCCCTCACCCTGGCCCTCCAAAAGGAGAGGGGATCCATTGGACTCCATCTCTCTCGGGAGGGCTGGGGTGAGGGGATAGAACTGCCCCCGTCCAAACAGGCCACGACTTTCACCATGCCCGAGTTTCTTTTCCTCATGATCCGGATGATCCGGTGGCACGCCGGTGGCGAGGATACCCAGAGATTTGCGGCATCCCTTGCGCGATTCCAATGCTCTCGAGAGAGCGGGCCGATCGAGCCTTGTAAATTGGACGGATCGAAGAAAACGCTGGCGGATTGCGTCATACTGCATCGTGGTTGGGTAATTTGGCTTGGTGCCCCGGGAGCGGGGTGCGGGGATGGATCATGATGGAACTCGAGGTGGGTGGGATGAGATCGCGCGCGTGGAAACGGTTGCTGGTGTGTTGCACTGGACTCTGCATAGGTTCCGTCGCCGTTTCGCCGCTCGCGGCACAGGTGCGGTCGACGATCGTCGGGCCGGGGGCGACCCAGTACCCAATCGCGGTTTCCGCGCTGCGAACGGCCGCGGCTGAGTCTGGCCGCGCTGAGGAGTTCGCCGACCTGCTGATCCGGGATTTGCGATTGTCGGGAATGTTCCGCGTCGTCCCACGCGAGACGTATATCGAGCGTCCGCAGTCCTCCGGGGTGGAGGCCAGTGCGATCGGCTTCGAAAACTGGGCGGTTCTCGGCGCGCAAGCCCTGGTCAAGGGCACGCTCCTCGAGTCGGGTGGGGGAATTGTCGTCGAGGTGCGGTTGTTCGACGTCGCCCAGCGCCGCCAGCTGAGTGGGCGCCGCTATCGCGGCGGTGCGGCCGATCTACCGCGGATCGCCGATCGATTCGCAGACGAGATCCTGGCCCAGATTACCGGCGAGCGCGGCCCGTTCGACTCGAAGATCGCGTTTCTGTCGACTCGCGCTGGGCGATTCAAAGACGTCTATGTGATGCGGGCGAACGGCACGGATATCAGCCGGCTGACCGAGTCCCATACGCTCAATCTGGCGCCGAGCTGGGGGCCGGAAGGCGACATGCTGACCCTCACCTCGTATCGCGATGGCAACCCTGACCTCTACTCGGTGACCTATCCCGGGGGGGACTGGAAGAAGCTGTCCTCCGCGCCCGGGCTGAATCTCGGCGGTCGTTGGTCGCCGGATGGTAGCTCGATCGTGACGACGCTCGAGTTCGACGGCAATGCGGAGATCGGAATTCTCGATCCCGATGGCAGCACGCGCTACCGGGTCACCGACCATTGGGCGATCGACGTTTCGCCGACCTGGTCGCCCGACGGTCGTTTCATCGCGTTCTGTTCGAACCGCGCCGGTAGCCCGCAGATCTACGTGATGAAGCGGGACGGACGCGGTGTGCGCAGGGTCACTCGTGTCGGGAGTTACAACACTTCGCCCAGCTGGTCGCCCAAGGGGCAGCGAATCGCTTATACATCGCGAGTCCATGGCGAGTTCCAGGTCTTCGTGATCAACGTCGACGGCAGCGGCCTGCGCCAGGTGACGACCGATGGAAACAACGAGGATCCCGTCTGGTCTCCGGACGGGCGCTACCTCCTTTACAGTTCTACGCAACGGGGTGGCGCTCATCTGTACCTGTCCGATCTGAGTGGGATCAACCGAGTTCAATTGACGCAGGGAAAAGGCAGTGATACGAGTCCCAGCTGGTCGAGTTGGCTCGACTGACGGGTCGTTTCGAAACGTAGCGGAGCGGAGGGCCCTATGGTGATGCGTTGGGTTGGCGGATGTGGATCGATTGCTCTGTTGTTGGTTCTCATGGTGGGTTGTGGCGCATCGGATCCGAGTGCTCTCGACGGGGTTCCAGGTAGCCTCGACGAGCAGGAGTTGAGCGGGCGCGGTAGCCTCGCCGACCAACAGGCCGGTGTGCTCGGGTCGCCGGGCTCACAGGGGCCGCTTGCCGACATCCACTTTGGCTATGACGCCGTCGATCTCGGGCAGGGGGCGCGCGACATTTTGCAACGTAACTACCAGTGGCTGGAAGATCATCCCGATAAGCGAGTCGAGATCGAGGGGCATTGCGACGACCGTGGCACGATCGAGTACAACCTGGCCCTTGGTGCCAGGCGTGCCGCGGCGGCGAAGAACTATCTGGTCGCACTCGGGGTGTCCTCGATGCGCATTACGACGATCAGCTACGGCGAAGAGCTTCCTCTTTGTCGCGAGGTCAGCGATGTGTGCCGGCGCCGCAACCGCCGTGGACATTTCGTCGTCTTCGGTGAGTGAAAGTGAGGAGCGCAATGAGAATCCCCGGCATCTGGGCGGTGATGGTAGTCACGGGTGCGTTGGTTGCCACCGGCTGCACGTCGCGCGCTGATTTCGAGCGCATGCGGCGCGACCAGCGCGAGATGCGAGCTCGGCAAGCCGACATCCAGGCGAACCTGGAAGCGGTGAAGCGCAAAGTCGACACCACCGTCGAGGACGATAGCTTGCGGCGTGCGCTCGCCACTGTAGATTCGGTCGAGAGTCGACTGGCTGCTCTCGAGGCCACGGTCCAGACGCTGGCGTCGGCGCAAGTGCACGGAGTGGCGGCCGGCGGCGGCGCAGCTGGACTACAGAGCGGCGTACCGCGCACGCAGGCGGCCACACTGGCTTGGAGTCGCGAGGCGGAGCGTATGGCGAGTGGCGATATCGACCCCGAGTACCAGCGTGGCCTGCAGCTGTATCGGGAGGGCCAGACCGAGCAGGCGATTCAGATTCTGCGCGGCTTCGTCAACAAGAACCCAAAGTCGGACCTGGCCGACAACGCACAGTTCTGGCTCGGTGAGGCTTACTACAGCCGCGGCGACTATAACCGCGCCATCATCGAGCTCAACGAGGTTTTGCTCAAGCATCCGCAGGGCGACCAGATCCCGAGTGCTCTGCTGTCGCTCGCTACCGCGTTCGCCAACTCGGGGGACCGGATCGATGCCCGGTTGATCCTGCAAAAATTGATCAGCGATCATCCGGATTCGGAAGAGGCCGCGATCGGCCGCGAGCAACTGGCGGCACTCGCGGACTGATGGCAGGGCTGCCGCCGACGGAAGTCGTCGGCGCGGCATGAGGTGGCTCGAACGCGACCGGGACCGCGGCTTCTGAGCCGCGGTTTCTCATCGCCATACCTTTGCGCTATCTCGGTTGAGTGCGAATCTATCGGCACATCCGCGAAGTCCCGGCAGCTATCGGCCGGGTTGCTGCGTGCAGCAAGTTCGAGGGCCTGCATCTCGGTCACCGCCGATTGCTGGACGAGCTCGCGCGCCGTGCTGGTGGGGCCGGCTGGGTGATATTCGACGCGTGTGCCACGCCCGGGGCCGTCGGTCGGTTATCGAGTTGGCGCAAGTGTTTCGAGAAATTTCGGGATGCCGGCGTCGAGGCGGTGGTCATGGCGCACGGCGTCGACCTGCGTCGTGCCGTGGCGGCGGTCGGCGCGGGGACGGTATTGACGTACGCGGGAGAAACCACGCTGGTCGATCTGACTGGCGTCGCGGGTCTCGATCCGTTGCCCGCGGTGGAGGTCGACGGTGTCGCCGTGTCGTCCCACGCGCTGAGGCAGGCGGTGGTGGCCGGGGATTTGCGGAAGGCGTCGGCGATGTTGTCACGGCCGTATTCGGTCGCCGGCCGCGTGGTGCACGGATTCCACCGCGGCGCCTCGATTGGTGTGCCGACGGCTAACCTTCGGGTTCGCGGGATCGTGCTCCCACCGGACGGTGTCTACGCGGTTGAGGTCGATGGTGGGGACCTCGGGGTCGGCGTCGCCAACCTCGGTCGCAACCCGACCTTTGGCAACCACGAGCGATCGCTCGAAACGAACATCTTCGACCTGGACGCCGACCTCTACGGCCGGCGGATCGAGATCGGGTTCGTCGCCCGGCTGCGCGGTGAACAAAAGTTCGACAGAGTCGAGGACCTGGCGGCTCAGATTCGCCGCGACATCGCTGCGGCGCGTCGGATTCACTCCGGCCAAATTCACTCCAGCCAAATTCACTCCGGCTATGAGTGAGGGAGGCAAACGGCACCATTGGAAGGTTGCCGCCGCTGACGAAAAGCAGAGACTCGATCACTTCCTGGTCGATACCGGGGAGCTCGGTTCGCGCTCCCAGATCGGCAAACTGATTTCCGAGGGGCGTGTGCGTCTGGATGGGGTGAGGGCGAAGGCGGGCGCGATGTTGCGGCCCGGCCAGCGGATTGACGTCGAACAACCGCCGCCCAATGTCATCGAGTTGCGCGCCGAGCCGATCGATATACGGGTACTCTACGAGGATGACTATCTGCTGGCGGTCGACAAGCCCGCTGGACTGGTGGTGCACCCCGCTCCGGGTCATTGGAGGGGTACTCTGGTGAACGCACTTCTCTACCGTTGGCAAGGAGAGCGCCCCGGTCTCGACCCACAGCGGTGCGGTATCGTGCACCGACTCGACAAAGATACATCCGGTGTGATCTTGGTGGCGAAAGATCTGCAGACGCACGAGGAGCTCGGCAGGCTCTTTCGTCGCCGCGCCGTATACAAGCGTTATACGGCGATCGTAGCTGGGATTCCGCAACCCGAGGCCGGCGAGATCGATGCTCCGATTGCCCGACACAAGACCGACCGAAAACGGATGGCGGTGCGGGCCGCTGGCCGTGCCGCGGTGACGCGATACGAGGTCATCGAGCGCTATCGCGGCGCGGCGCTGGTGCATGCGTTTCCACGCACGGGACGAACCCACCAGATCCGCGTGCATCTGGCATCGATCGGCCATCCGGTGCTGGCGGATCCGGTGTACGCCAGCAGCCGGCGGTCACCACTGCCGGTAATGTCACGCCAAGCTCTTCACGCCGAGCGGTTGAAGTTTACGCATCCGCGAACCGGGCGTGAGCTGCGCCTGCGCGCGCCGTGGCCGGACGATCTGGCGGCGGCGGTCGAAGAGCTCCGGTTGAAGACATCGACTCCTCGATCGGTTGATCGGCGGCCATTGTAGTCGAGGTTGACATCGTAAACGCTCCCGACTAGCGAGGGGGCCGACTGTGCGGAAACGTTGGCGAGGATGAAACCGAGGGCAAAAGACTCGGAGTTTCGAGTCACGTTCCGCTCGATCGTTCGCACCGTTCTGGTCCGTGGGTTCTTCCGGCACTCTTTGCCTGTTCTGCTCGCCTTCGGCCCCATCCATTTTTCATTACGAAACGATCCGACAAACCCCTTCGGGTAGGAGTAGCTATGGCCGGAGAATCGGCCGGCAAACGCAGAAATTCATCGGACCGCGGCGCGACCAGGAGCGGCGGATCCGACCGCCGGGCAGCCAGCCTCGGCGATACTTCTCCGCCCGAGAGCCGTAACGGCGGCGCCGCAGCAGATCGCCTGGATCTCAAAGCGCTCAAAGGGAAAAAAATCTCGGAGCTGGCGGAGTTGGCGAAAAGCTACGCAATCGAAGGCTTTTCCGGCATGCGCAAGCAGGAGCTGATCTTTGCTATCCTCGGCGCGCAGGCGGACACGAGCGGCGTGATCCACGGCGAAGGGGTGATCGAAACCCTCTCCGACGGATTCGGTTTTTTGCGCGCCCCGGACTACAACTATCTGCCCGGCCCTGACGACATCTACGTGTCGCCAAGTCAGGTTCGTCGCTTCAATTTGCGTACCGGCGATGTCGTATCGGGGCAAATTCGTCCGCCCAAGGATGGGGAGCGTTACTTTGCACTTCTAAAGGTCTCTGACATCAATTACGAAGAGGCGTCCCACGCCGCCGACAAGATTCTCTTCGACAACCTGACTCCGCTCTACCCCGAAGACCAACTGGTGCTGGGCCATCGCGGCGACAATACCACGCGGATGCTGGATCTGTTTACGCCCGTTGGTAAGGGGACGCGTGGTCTCATCGTGGCTCCGCCGCGCACGGGCAAGACGACGATGTTGCAGAACATCGCCCATGGTATTTCGCTCAATCATAAAGAAGTGGCGCTGATCGTACTGCTGATCGACGAACGCCCCGAAGAAGTTACCGACATGGAGCGGTCGGTTGACGGTGAGGTCATTTCCTCGACCTTTGACGAACCGCCGACACGGCATGTGCAGGTGGCGGAAATCGTCATCGAGAAGGCGAAGCGACTGGTCGAGCACGGCCGCGACGTGGTGATTTTGTTGGACAGCATCACCAGGCTTGCTCGGGCCTACAACACGGTGGTGCCACCGAGCGGAAAGATCCTCTCGGGTGGAGTCGACTCGAACGCGCTGCACAAGCCGAAGAAGTTCCTCGGCGCGGCGCGCAACATCGAGGACGGCGGTAGCCTGACGATTCTCGGCACCGCGCTGGTCGACACCGGCAGTCGTATGGATGAGGTCATCTTCGAGGAGTTCAAGGCCACCGGGAACATGGAGGTTCACCTCGACCGACGCCTGGTCGACAAGCGCACCTTCCCAGCGATCGACATCAGCCGGAGCGGTACCCGCAAAGAAGAGCTGCTGCTCGGGGAGTCGGTGCTCAAGCGGATTTGGATCCTGCGCAAGCTTTTGGCCCAGCTGAACCCGGTGGAGGCTGCAGAGTTCGTCATGGACAAAATGAAGGAGACCGAGACCAACTCCGAATTCCTCGAGATGATGAACTCTTGAGCCCCACACCGGCCGCGATCGTCGGCTGGATCGGGCCGCGGCGATCGCGGGGTGTGCCCGCGGGGCGTGCCCGCGGGGCGTCCATCCGGGCGTCCATCCGGGTGTCCATCCGGGTATCCATCCGGGTATCCATCCGGGGGCTTGGGCAAACCCGGCAATTCTGCTACGTAGGCGGATCAACGTCAAAAAATACGAGGAGCAAGTAATGGCAGAAGTGACCATGAAGCAGCTCTTGGAGGCCGGTGTTCATTTCGGCCACCAGACGAGCCGCTGGAACCCGAAGATGAAGCCGTACATCTTTGGCGCCCGCAACGGGATTTACATCATCGATTTGCAACAGACCGTGACGATGCTACGCGACGCTTGCGGATTTATTCGCGACCTGGCGGCGCGAGGCGGCTCGGTTTTGATGGTGGGTACCAAGAAGCAAGCGCAGGATGCCGTCAGAGAGGAAGCCGAGCGCTGCGGTATGTTCTATGTGAGCAACCGTTGGCTGGGTGGCACCCTGACGAATTTCCAGACCGTCAAGCAGAGCGTCGAGCGTCTCAAGAAGCTCGAGGAGATGCTCGAGGACGAGATCGTTACCGAAGCGCTGAAGAAGAGAGAGCTGCTCGAGATGAGCCGCGAGCGCGATCGCCTGATCCGTACACTAGGTGGTATCAAGACGATGCGCCGTGTGCCGGATGCGCTCTTCGTGATCGATACCATCAAGGAGGATATCGCGATCCGGGAGGCGAGGAAGCTCGGCATCCCGATCGTGGCGGTCCTCGACTCCAACTGTAACCCGGATCCGGTAGAACACAGGATCCCTGGGAACGACGATGCCATCCGCGCCATTCGGTTGTTCTGTGCGGCGATGGCGGACGCGGCGATCGAGGGGCGAGACAGCTACGACGAGCGGACCAAAGCCGAAGAGGCGGACTCCGCTCCCGACCAAACCGGCGTCGCGGTGCCCGGAAGCGAGGCGCCGATGGCGACGCCCGTGACTCCCGCCGCTGCGACGGGCGCCACTCCCGCCGCCGCGGTTGCGCCGCCCGCCGCTCCGACGGGTGCCACTTCCGCCGCTGCGGTTGAAACCCCTGATAAGGCGGCGGAGGCGGAGCCTGTTGCGGCCGCGGCGAGTGCAGGGGTGCCAGAGCCGCCGACCGATGGAGGTGTGGCGTGAGCCAGGTTACGTCGGGAATGGTGCGCGACCTGCGCGAGCGTACGGGCGCGGGGATGATGGACTGCAAAAAGGCGCTGTCTGAAATGGACGGCAATGTCGAAAAGGCGATGGTCTTCTTGCGCGAGAAGGGGCTGGCCGCGGCGGCCAAGCGCTCCGGTCGATCCGCGGCGGAGGGCCAGGTGGCTTCCTACATCCACGCTGGCGGTAAAATCGGTGTGTTGATCGAGGTCAACTGCGAAACGGATTTCGTCGCGAGGACGGATGACTTCGAAGGGTTGGTCAAAGCGATCGCGATGCAGGTAGCGGCGGCTAACCCGCGCTACCTGGATCGAGACGAAGTGCCTGCGCCGATTGTCGAGCAAGAGCGATCGATCTTCGCGAAGCAGGCGGCCGAGTCGGGAAAGCCCGAGCGGGTCATCGAAAAGATCGTCACCGGTAAGATCGAGAAGTTTTATTCTGAGGTGTGTCTGCTCGAGCAGCCGTTCATCAAGGATCCGGACAAGAAGATTGGCGACCTGGTTGCGGATGCGGTTGCCAAGTTGGGTGAGAATGTGGTGGTGAGGCGGTTCGCACGCTTCCAACTCGGTGACGATTCGCGCGCCGAGGCCTGAGCCAAATGTCCATGCGCGGCTCGGACGGTATCACTCGACCGAAACCGTCCGCTGCCTCGCGGTATCGGCGGATCATGCTCAAGTTGAGCGGCGAGGCCCTCATGGGTGCCGCTGGCTACGGTATCGAGCCCGCGACGATACAGAGGTTGGCCTCCGACATCGGGGAGATTCACGAGCTCGGGATCGAGATCGCATTGGTTCTCGGTGGCGGTAACATTTATCGTGGAGTCCGGGCCGCCACGGAAGGGTTGGAGCGCGCGACCGGCGACTATATGGGGATGTTGGCGACTGTGATCAACGCGCTCGCCATGCAGAACGCTCTGGAGAAGACCGGCTTCCCGACCCGGGTCATGTCGGCGCTCGAGATCCGTGAGATCGCTGAGCCCTATATCCGCCGCCGCGCGATGCGACACCTGGAGAAGGGTCGCATCGTCATCTTCGCGGCTGGTACGGGAAATCCGTATTTCAGCACGGATACGGCGGCAGCTCTGCGTGCCGCGGAGATTGGCGCCGAGGTCATCCTCAAAGGCACCAAGGTCGACGGAATTTACGATTCTGACCCCACGCTCAACCCCGCTGCGGTGCGCTTTGACGAGCTATCGTATTCAGATTTCATCGCCAAGGGACTCAAGGTGATGGACGCCACGGCAGTGACCCTGTGTATGGAGAACGCGCTGCCGATCCAGGTCTTCAATTTGCAGGTTCCGGGGAATATCCAACGTGTTTCCCGCGGCGAAGCTGTCGGTACCATGGTCCACTGAGGGACCGATCCATCCGCCCCCGCGATGGTGTCGGCGCGCAGCGAGACGGCGGGGGCGGTGGCGAGGTGCGACTTCCCTTGGAACTCGCCGTGTATCCGGGCTAGATAGGACTGCATGGTAGAGGAAGTCCTCAAGAGCCTTCACGATGAGATGGATGGAACCGTCGCTGCGATGCGTCGCGAGTTGGGCCGAACGCGCACCGGCAGGGCGTCGGCGGCGCTCCTCGAGGGCATTACGGTGGAGTATTACGGTGCTCAAACACCGCTCAATCAGCTGGCCACCGTGAGTGTCCCCGAACCTCGATTGCTGGTGGTGCAGCCATTCGATCCCAACGTAATCTCTGATATCGAGAAGGCGATTCTCCAGTCCGATCTCGGCTTGGTGCCGTCGAACGATGGCAGGCTGATCCGTGTCCCGATTCCCGAGCTCACTGAGGATCGGCGCAAGGAGCTGGTCAAGCATGTGCGCAAGGTGGCTGAAGAGTTTCGCGTGTCGGTGCGCAATCACCGGCGCGATGCCAACGAGATGCTCAAGGTGATGCGGAAGGATAAAGAGATTACCGAGGACGAGCAGCACCGCGGCCAGGAGAAGACCCAGGTGCTGACCAAGGAGTTCACGGACAAGCTCGACCAGGTTTTGAAGGCCAAAGAAGAAGAGATCATGGAGGTCTGAGCGAAGTGGCCGACTTCGACACCAGTGTTCTCGATCTTTCGCGCCTGCCGCAGCACGTCGCGGTCATTATGGACGGCAACGGGCGTTGGGCGCAGAGGCGCTCGATGTCGCGTGTCGAGGGGCACAAGCGCGGCAAGGACTCGGTGCGTGCGATTGTCGAGGCCACCCGGCGGTTGGGGATCCCGTATTTGAGCTTGTTTGCCTTCTCCACCGAGAACTGGCAGCGGCCGCGGCGCGAGGTGAACGCGTTGATGAGTTTGCTGCGGCGCTATCTCCGAACCGAGATCGAGCGCATGATGCACAACGACGTGCGCGTCGTCGCGATCGGCGATGTGGGTCGCCTGCCGAGTTCTGTTCGCGATGAGCTCGATAGTGCGATCGAGCGCACTCGCGACAACCGGCACCTCACCGTTGGCCTTTGTGTGAGCTACGGCGGTCGCGAGGATATCGTCAAGGCGGCGCAGTCCCTCGGTGGCGAGATCGCGGCCGGGCGTCTGCGCCCGGGGGACATCGACGAGGATGCGATTTCAGGGGCGCTCGGCACGGCAGCCATGCCCGATCCGGACTTGCTGATTCGCACCAGTGGCGAGATGAGAATCTCCAACTTCTATCTGTGGCAGTTGGCGTATACGGAAATCTACGTGACGGACGCCCTGTGGCCCGATTTTCGGGAACCCGAGTACGTGGCGGCGCTTGCCCACTACCAGGGGCGCGAACGCCGATTTGGGCGGGTGGGCGACGCGGATTCCAAGCGATCTGCGGTCCAGTGAGACCTGTTCACTCACTCTGCTCACCGCACGCGGTCCGCTGAATGCTCGGCGCACGCTTAGCGACGGCTGCGGTTGCCATTCCGGTTCTGCTGGCGATCATCTTCCTGGCCCCCCCTTACGTCCTGAGTCTGCTGATTTTTGTTCTCGGCGGGATAGCTCTGGTCGAGTACATGGGGATGGCGCTGCCCGAGAAGGCGACCGAGCGATGGCTGGGCGTGTCCGCCGGGACGATCGTCCTCGCGGTGTTCGTCTCGCTTGCGGCACCGGGCCCGTTGGTGATGGCTGCGATCACCGGTGTCCTGGCACTGGCGATTGCGTCGGTGCTGTTTCGCGCGGTCGACCTGCACGGTGGCATCCATGATGTCGCGTTGAGTCTGCTGGGAATTCTGTACGTCGCCGTATTGGCCCACTTCGTGTGGCTGCATCACCTCACCGACGGCCCGCGGTGGGTGGCGTTTCTGGTTGCCAACGGCATGGCGAGCGACACGGGGGCCTATTTCGCGGGCCGCGGCTTCGGCCGCCACAAGCTGTTGCCGCGGGTCAGTCCGGCAAAGACGATCGAGGGGGCTGTCGGCGCGCTGGTCGCCGCCGCGGCTATCGGCGCCGCGGCGCAGTGGGTGCTGTTTCCGGCGGAGGGCATGCCGTCGATGATCGTGCTGGCGGTCGTTCTCGCTGCCGTTGGTCAGGTCGGGGACCTCTGTGAGTCGGCGATGAAGCGAGCGTTCGCGGCGAAAGAATCGGGCTGGATCTTTCCCGGCCACGGTGGAGTCTTGGACAGGATCGACAGTCTGCTTTTCCCGGTGGCGATCCTGTACTACTATAGAGCGGCGCTGTAGGGGCGCACCCCGCACATGACTGGAATCCTGGCTGCGATCGCCGTTCTCGGCATTCTCATTGTTGTCCACGAGTTTGGGCACTTTATCGTCGCCAAAAAGTCGGGTGTGGGAATCCTCAAGTTCTCCGTGGGCTTTGGTCCGACCTTGTTCGGGCGGACCGTGGGGGGCACCGAGTACGTAATCAGTGCGATCCCGCTCGGCGGATTCGTCAAGATGGTTGGTGAGGATCCCGACAGTGAAGAACCGGTCGACGAGGCGATCTCGTTCTCACACCAGGATCTGTGGAAGCGTTGCATGATTGTCTTGGCGGGGCCGGCATTCAATTTGCTGTTCGCGTTTTTGGCTTTCTCGTGTGTGTATTTCGCCTACGGCATGCCGCTGGCGAACCCCGACGCGGAGATCGGGCACGTTCAAGAGGGACGGCCGGCGGCGGCGGCGGGTTTCGCGGCCGGCGATGTGATCACGTCGGTCGATGGGGCACCTATCGCTTCGTGGGTCGAGCTTTCCGAGGCGATCCGCGCCAGCGATGGTCGCGAGCTGGCGATCACCGCGACGCGTGACGGGGCCAGTGTTACTCTGAGGGTCACTCCAGAGGAGCGAGACCAGAAGAACCTCTTCGGAGAGGTGGTGGGAGCCAAGTACTACGCTATCGGAGTTGGCCCGGGCACGATCCACGAAGACATCGGCTTGGTTGGTTCGGTGGGGACTGGTTTCGAGCGTACCCTGTGGTGGATTTCGACCATTTCCACCAGCGTCTACAAGTTGGTCCGGGGTGAGATACCCGCGGCTGAGATTGGCGGACCGATTCTCATTGCCCAGACGGCCGGTAGCCAGGCTGAGCAAGGTGGTCTCGAATCGCTGGTGCAATTCATGGCTGTGATCAGCATCAATCTCGGCATTCTCAATCTACTCCCCATCCCGATTCTCGACGGTGGCCATCTGCTGTTCTTCCTGATCGAGGCGGTGATGCGTCGGCCGCTCGACATGCGCCAGCGCGAGGTAGCTCAGCAAGTTGGCCTGGTCATCCTCATCGCACTGATGGCCTTTGCTTTTTACAATGATATCGGGCGAGTTCTCGGCAGCTGGGGATGAAGAGGGGCAGCTGGTGATGGCGGCCCCGGCGAGCGCGACCGTGAAGGTGCGCAGGTCGGACGCCCCGCTCGTCCGAGACGCCACCCGAGAGGTCACGGTAGGTTGACCGTTCTCGGCATCGACACCGCCACGCGTACCGCCAGCGTCGCCTTGGTCTGCGAGGATCGGGTGCTCGGGGAGACGTCGCTAGACTCGGCGGGTGGTCTCGGCGCGACCATCCTGCCATTGGTCGACGAGGTACTGACAGCGGCGGCACGCGGCGTCGACGATATCGATCTGGTGGCGGTTTCGATTGGGCCGGGGTCCTTCACTGGCCTCCGCGTCGGACTGAGCGTTGCCAAAGGACTGTCTCTCGCTTCCGGGTGTCCCGTCGTTGGGGTGTCGACCTTGGAAGCCCTGGCGCTCGTCGCCGGTGAGCGCGGATGCCCCGTTTGCCCGGTACTCGACGCGCGCAAGGGGGAAGTTTACGCGGCGCTTTTCGTCAATCCGGACGGAGTTCTGACTCGAATCATGGAAGACCGGGCGATGACGCCGACTGAATTGGCAAAGGCGCTCGCGGGCGGCTGTGTCCTGATCGGCGACGGAGTGGAAGCGTACAGCAAAACCTGGCAAGAGTGTCTGGGCGAACGGGCGGAGATGCTGCCCTTCGCCGAGTACCATCCGCGCGGCGCCGTGATTGCCGGTCTGGGGCGGAGGCAGTTGGCGACGCTGGGGGCTGAATCCGTAGCTTCCATGGTGCCGCGCTATTGTCGGCGGCCCGAGGCCGAGGTCAATTTGGCCGCGCACTGATTGGCCGAAGCGCTGTGGGGCCGCTAAGGCATGGTTTCAACGGGATTGGTCGATGATAGGAGAGTGGTGGTGCGTTACCGATTTCGGTCCGCGGGAGTTGGAAGGCCAAAATTGACAGCGCTGGTGGCGTGGGCTAAATCTCGCGCTGCTGGTTCGGGAGTGTAGGAATTGGAGAAGAGAGACGAAGAACTGATTCGGTCCTTGGTCAAGGGTGATACAGAGCTCAAACGCTTCTACGACGAGCACTTGGATCTCGAGCGGCAACTCGCTGGGCTCCGGCACAAGAGCGTTCTGACCCCGGAAGAGGATCTCGAGAGAAAGCGCATCCAGAAGGTCAAGTTGGCTCGCAAAGATCGCATCATGGAGATCCTTGCCCGCCATCGATCGGCCAGCGCATAATCCATCGTCCGCTTCGGGCGGTACCACCTGGGGAGTGCACTGGGTGCGTGCACTGGGAGCACTGGTGAGGAGGCGAGGCGGAAGATGCGACATACGATATCGGTCCTCGTCGAGAACCAGTTCGGTGTTCTGGCGCGGGTGGCCGGTTTATTCAGTGGCCGCGGATTCAATATCGAGAGTCTGACCGTCGCCGAGACCCTCGATCCGCAAGTTTCGCGGATCACCCTGGTGACCCGTGGTGACGATCAAGTCCTCGCTCAGGTTACCCAGCAGCTCAACAAGTTGATCAACGTCATCAAGGTCATCGATTTCACCGAGGCCAGGCACGTCGAGCGCGAGTTGGTCCTCGTCAAGATCAAGGCCGACCGGGAGAACCGCGCGGAATTATCGCAGATTATCGAGGTCTTTCGGGGCCGGATCATCGATGTGAGCCCGGAGTCGTTCCTGGTGGAGGTGACCGGCCACGAGGACAAGATTTCGGCGATCCTCGATCTCCTGAAGCCCCTGGGTATCCAGGAGATTGTTCGCACTGGTAGGGTGGCGATGCACCGCGGCATGCAGCTTCTCAGGAATGCCCGGGATGAAAAGGAGAAACTTGCATGAAGGTATTTTACGATAGCGATGCGGACCTGTCGTTGCTCGATGGCAAGACTGTCGCGGTGATCGGGTACGGTAGCCAGGGGCACGCGCACGCCAACAATTTGCGCGACAGCGGCGTCAACGTAGTCGTCGGCTTGCGCAGAGACGGCTCCTCCTGGAAGAAGGCGGAGACGGCTGGCTTCGAGGTTCTCGAGCCGGCCGAAGCGGCGGCGAGGGGCGACATTGTGATGATGCTCGTCCCCGACGAGCTAGCCGGCGATCTCTACAACCGCGATATCGCCCCCGGTATGACGGATGGCAAATACCTGGCCTTCGCGCACGGGTTCAACATCCATTTCAAGCTGATCGTACCGGATCCGGGCATCAACGTGCTGATGATCGCGCCGAAGGGGCCCGGTCATCTGGTGCGCAGCGAGTACCTGGCCGGTCGCGGGGTTCCGTGCTTGGTCGCGGTTCACCAGGATCCGACCGGCAACTCGCGAGACATTGGTCTAGCCTACGCGAAGGGAATCGGCGGCACTCGTGCGGCGGTCCTCGAAACCACCTTCAAGGAGGAGACGGAGACCGATCTGTTCGGCGAGCAATCGGTCCTCTGCGGTGGTCTGACCGAGCTGATCCGAGCTGGCTACGACACCCTGGTCGAAGCGGGCTACAACCCGGAGATGGCGTACTTCGAGTGCTTGCATGAAGTGAAGCTGATTGTCGATCTGATCTACGAGGGCGGAATCGCCAACATGCGCTACTCGGTTTCGAACACTGCCGAGTATGGGGACATGACTCGCGGCAAACGGATCATCGGTGCGGAATCGCGCCAGGCGATGAAGGACATTCTCGGTGAGATCCAGAGTGGCAAGTTCGCCGAAGAGTGGATGACCGAGCACCGGGTGGGTTCGCCTCATTTCGGCGAGTTACGCAAGGAATCTGAGAAGCACGAGATCGAAGGTGTCGGCGACCGGCTGCGTTCGATGATGCCCTGGCTGAGCACCGGGCGTCTGGTCGATCGCTCGAAGAACTGATGCCATGGCGTCGCAACCGCAGCGGCTCCGCGAGGTACCGCAGCGCCCGCGCCGGCGCGGCTTCTATATCCTCCCGAATTTACTGACCACGGGCGGGTTGCTGTGCGGGGTGTACTCGTTGGTCGCGTGTTTGCGCGGCGATTTCTTCATCGCGGCAGTCGCAATCATGGCGGCAAACGTGTTCGACGTGCTCGACGGGCGGGTGGCGCGGGTTACCAAGACGACTTCGGAATTCGGCTCGCAGTACGACTCGCTAGCTGACCTGGTGGCGTTTGGCGTCGCCCCGGCCATCCTGATGTTTCGCTTCGGGCTCGAAGCGTGGGGAACCCTCGGTTGGTCCGCAGCGGGGCTCTATGTCATCTGCGGAGCCCTGCGCCTGGCCCGATTCAACGTTCAGCGGGACAACGTGGCGAAGCAGAACTTCGTCGGTCTGCCGATTCCGGCCGCCGCCGAGGTGTTCGCCGCGTCAGTGCTCCTGTACCTCTACCTGTTCGGTGCCGCGCCCGCCCTGGCTGGTGACCCCGGTCGCCGGCTGGCCTGGTTGCTGATGACGTATGTGCTGGCCATTCTGATGGTGAGCGGGTTCCGTTACTTCAGCTTCAAAGAGTTCAAGATGCGTCATCGGCAGCCGTTTTCGGTACTCCTGGCGGTGATTGTGGCGCTCATGGTATTTCTCGCCGAGCCGCAGATTTTTCTTTTCGTGGGTGCGGTAGGTTATGCCTGCTCCGGGCCGCTACGCTCGCTCGGTCGCCGCATGGGAATCGTGTCGGCGGCGGATCGCGACTTGACAGCGGGGGGTGACTCATCTAGCGTCGACCAGTCATGATGTCACGGTCGGTCACCAGTGAGCACCTCCGAGGTCTGGCGCTTCTTATGGAGCCCGGCTGCGGCGCGCTGTGACCGACTGAACGTCTCGCGTGTGCCACGGGCTGGGGATTTCCCGTGGCGTTGATAACGACCTGATTCAGGCCACGGGTGAGAAGCTCGTGGCCTTTTCTTATTGTTACCGCCCGCGGCTCTTCCCCCAGAGTCGATTCGGGGCCAGCACAGATGAGGGGAAGACGAATGGCAGAGCAGGTGAGGATCTTCGACACGACGCTGCGCGACGGCGAGCAATCGCCTGGCGCGACGATGAACGTGAATGAGAAGCTCGTGGTAGCGCGCCAGCTCGAAAAGCTGCGGGTGGATGTCATCGAGGCGGGATTCGCGGCGGCGTCGCAGGGAGATGCGGATGCTGTTGCGAGAGTTGCCGAGGCGGTCGTCGAACCGATTGTGCTCAGCCTGGCGCGCCCCAAGCGATCGGATATCGAGAGCGCGGTGCGCAGTGTCGAGAAGGCGAAGACCCCGGGCATCCATATTTTCATTGCCACGTCCGATCTGCACCTGAAGAGCAAGTTGATGATGACCCGCGAGGAAGTCGTCGATGCCGCGTGCTGGGCCGTCGACTTCGCGAAGAAACACGTAGATTACATCGAATTTTCGGCTGAGGATGCGTCGCGGAGCGACCGTGAGTACCTGACGCATGTCTTCGCTGAGGTGATCCGAGCAGGCGCGGTGACCCTGAATGTGCCGGATACCACCGGCTACGCGATGCCCGCGGAATTCGGCGACCTGATTCGTTTTCTCATCGAGAACACGCCGGGCGGTGGCGGCGTTACGTGGAGCGCCCATTGTCACAACGATCTCGGCCTGGCGGTGGCCAACTCTCTGGCCGCGGTTCGCAATGGTGCCAGGCAGATCGAGTGCACGGTGAGCGGAATCGGTGAGCGAGCCGGAAACACATCGCTCGAGGAAGTGGTGATGGGCATCAAGACGCGCTCCGACTTGTTCCCCGACGTCGCGGTCGGGGTCAACAGCGAACAGATCTATCCGTCGAGTCGGCTCCTGTCGCAGATCACGGGAATTGCGATTCCGATCAACAAGCCGATCGTCGGTGCCAACGCGTTCGCACACGAGGCGGGAATCCATCAGGACGGAGTGCTCAAGGACACTGCGACCTACGAGATCATGCGACCCGAGTCGGTTGGGTTGCAGAGCAATCGACTGGTACTCGGCAAACACTCGGGTCGTCACGCCTTCGTCGAGAGGCTGAAGGATCTCGGTGTCGACCTCGGTGAGGTCGACGTCGCGGGCGCGTTTACGCGGTTCAAGATGCTGGCCGACAAAAAAAAGAATATCTATGACGAAGACATCGTCGCGTTGGCGGCGGAGGAGAGTGTGCGTGCACCCGATCGCTACGAGCTCATCGACCTGAGCGTGCACTACCAGGCAGCGACTGCGCCGCAGGCGACCGTGCGTCTTCGTGTCGACGGCGAGGAACGCTCGGAGTGTGAAACGGGCGACGGTATGGTCGACGCTTGTTTCAAGGCGATGGCCCGCATCGTAGGTCGTTCACCGAAGCTCGAGCACTACCAGGTCAATGCGATCACACGCGAGTCGGAGGCGCAGGGCGAGGCGACGTGTTCGCTCAGCGACCAAGAGCTCCGTGTGAACGGGCAGGGCGTCCATACGGACGTAATCATGGCGAGTGCGCTCGCCTATGTGAACGCCCTCAACAAGCTCGACTATCGGCGCCGTCATCACAAGGTAGAAACGACCGAGGGGGTCTGATGTGGAACCTCGCTTCGCTCGTAGACACCGGCAAAGGCTGAGGCGAGGCTGAGGACGGCGGTTGCTGCGTGCTTGCAGCTGCTTTGCGAATGAGAGGACGAATCAATGTCTGAAGCGACGATCGCGGTTTTTCCCGGGGACGGAATCGGTCCCGAAGTCACGGCGCAGGCGCGCGCAGTACTCGAGCGTTGCGCCGAGCGGTTTGCGTTTCCGCTGCGGTTCTCGGAGGCGGTCCTCGGAGGCGCTGCGATCGACGCGACGGGCGAACCTCTGCCCGCCGATAGCCTGAGCGTTGCGCGAGAAGCCGACGCTGTCTTGCTCGGTGCCGTGGGTGGGCCGCAGTGGGACGATCCGCAGAGCGTGGTCCGGCCCGAGCAGGCACTGCTGGGGCTGCGCCGCGAGCTCGAGCTGTTCGCCAACTTGCGGCCGATTCAGATTCACCCGAGAGTGGTCGATGCTGCGCCGCTGAAGCGGGAGATTCTCGAAGGAGTCGACATCTTGTTCGTGCGCGAACTTACCGGAGGCGTGTACTTCGGTCAGCCGAGCGAGCGCCGCGAGGGCGTGGCGGGGCGTGAGGCGGTCGACACGATCGTCTATGACGAGGGGGAGGTGCGCCGTGTCGTCGAGCTCGCCTTCTCCATCGCGCAGGGGCGCCGCAAGCGCTTGACTCAAGTCGATAAGGCCAACATCTTGGCGACCTCGCGGTTGTGGCGCGAAGTGACCCACGAAGTGGCCGCGAGTTTTCCGGATGTCGATCTCGAAGACGTTCTCGTCGATTCGATGGCGATGCACTTGTTGCGTCGTCCCGGGGATTTCGACGTCGTGGTGACGGAAAACATGTTCGGCGATATTCTGACCGACGAGGCTTCGGTTCTCACGGGGTCGCTAGGCATGTTGCCATCGGCGGCGCTGGGCTCGTCGCGAAACGCCCTCGGCTATCGCGCCGGGTTGTACGAGCCGATTCACGGCTCGGCGCCGGACATCGCCGGACACGATCTGGCGAATCCGCTGGGGTCGATCTCGTCGGCCGCGATGTTGTTGCGACACTCGCTCGGCCAAGAAGAGGCGGCTGCGGCGGTCGAGAGGGCCGTCAGTGGGGTCCTTGACGATGGACTGCGCACGGCCGACCTGCTGCAGCCGGATACGCGTCGGGTGGGGTGCGCAGAAATGGGCGCAGCCGTACTCGAGAGGCTGGCGGGCTGAGCTGGCGATGGCTGAACCCGGTGTGACGGTGATGGTTACTGGTGCCGCCTCTGAAGTGGGTCGGGATCTGCGCGCCGCCCTGATCGAACGCGCGTTTCCGGTCTCGCAGTGGCGCCTCTATGACGACGCCCAGGCGATCCTGGATCTCGACGAGCAAGACGAGTCGGTTGCGGTCCGGCCGATCGACGAGGCTGACTACGACGATGCTCACATCGTCTTCTTGTGCGGGTCGCCCGAGCAGTCGCGGGCGGCGGCGGCAGCGGCGCAGGATGCTGGGGCGATCGTCGTCGATCTGACCCAGACCCTGCTCGAAGACGACGGTGTCGCCCTGATCGTGCCCGAGGTCAACTCGGCGGCGGTCGAGCTCGCCGTGGACGACCAGGTCATGGCAACGCCGCTGCCAGCGGTGACGGCACTAGCGGTCGCGCTGAACCCGTTCGAAGAGGGGGCGCGGTTGCGCCGGGTAGCGGTGACTGGTTTCGAGCCGGTTTCGAGCACGCCGGGTGGGGTGGCGGAGCTGGCGCGGCAAACAGGTGATCTGTTGAGCGGACGCGAACCGGAAGCGAAACTTTGGGGATCGCGGATTGCCTTCAACTTGATCCCGCAGGTCGGCGCTCTGGTTGCGACTGGTGCGACGCAGCGCGAATGGCAGATCCAGGCCCAGCTGCGCAAAGTCCTCGATCTTCCGGACCTGCCGATCAGCGTCCACGTCGTCCGTGTGCCGACGTTCTACGGCATCGGATTGACCGTCAACGTCGAGACCGATGAGCCTTTCGATATCGAATCTGCAGTGGCTCTCCTGGGTCAGGCTCCGGGAGTGCAGTTGCACCAGGGCGAGAGTGAGTCGGCCAACTATCCGACGCTGAGCGATGCGGTGGGCTCGGAAGCGACTCACGTTGGGCGTGTGCGAGAAGACCCGACGGTTCCCTGTGGTGCCACCTTCTGGGTGGCCATCGACGGGCTGCGCAAGGGGACGACCGTCAACGCCGTACAGATTGCGGAGTGTATCGTCCGCGAGCTGCGCAGCCGTGGATGAACGGAGCGATCATGCACTTTCGCATGACGGTCGAGTACGATGGTGGCGACTTCTCCGGCTGGCAGGTGCAGCCGGGGCAGCGAACCGTGCAGGGTGAGCTCGAACGGGCGTTGCGGGGTCTTTTCGGCGAAGAGGTTCGCGTCCGTGCGGCCGGGCGCACCGACGCCGGTGTCCACGCGGATGCCCAGGTGGCCTGCTTCCGCACTGCTGCCGAAACCAGTTGTGATACCGTGCGCCGTGCCGTCAATGCCATGGTCGGCAAGGACCTGGCCGTCCGGCGAGTCGATCTGGTCGCGGATGGCTTCGACCCGCGCCGGTCGGCGCGTCGCCGCAGCTACCGTTATCGTATCTGGAACCACCGGGTGCGCTCGCCTTTCTGGTTGCGCTATGCCTGGCACATCGGCACGCCGCTCGACTGCGAGGCGATGCAGGAGGCGGCAGATCTCCTCATCGGCGAGCACGACTTCACATCGTTTCGCGCAGCTGGCTGCGATGCGACGCATCCGGTGCGCCGCGTCTTCGTCAGTGAGCTGTGCCGCGAATCCGAGGAGATGCTGGTCTACCGGATTACTGCGACCGCGTACCTGCGGCACATGGTACGCAACATCGTCGGGACCTTGGTGGAAGTGGGGCGCGGGCGCCGGCGACCGCGCGACATCGTCGATTTGCTCGCTGCGCGCAACCGCAATCTCGCCGGTGCGACGGCGCCGGCGCGCGGCCTCAGCCTGGTTCGCGTCGACTACGAAGAAGCAGATCGCTAGAGGATGTCGAGAACGTCGACGACGTCGACGACGATGGCGAGTCCAATGCCGTAGTCCCAGGCGTCGTGGGTGATCCCCACGTGGGCCTGTGGCCGCACGGTCACTGCACGCGCGATCCGTAAGTCGAGCCCCGGCCACAGCGAGAGATCGTTGAAGTCGGTGCCGAAGCCGCGGTAGAACCGGCCGTTGAATTCGAGGCGGAAGGCGACAGCCTCACTGCCACGGGCGATGAGGAAGGTGCTGTAGTTGAGGACGTCCGGGATGTTCCCGCCGGACATGTTGAACCCCACGTGCCCGCCGACCGCGATCCGGCCGTTGGTGTAGCGGATATTGACGAACGGGTTGAAGGCGGTCTCGCCGGTGCCGAGCCGTTTGCGCTCCGAGCCGGTTGGGACCATGACCTCCAGCCCGCCTCCGACGCTGGTGCTGCTCGACAGCATCTTGCGGAATTTGCCATAGAACACCAAATCTCCGACGTCTTCGGTGTTCATGGTCGGGATTTCGTCGCCGGCGAACTTCAGTGACTCGGAGAAGAAGGGCATGTTGAAACCGATTTCGGCGGTCGAGCCGAGTCCATAAGCCCCGCGCACGTCGACCCGGACACCATCGATCGACTTGACCTTGGCGCAGGTGTCGCGCTGTCGATCGCCGCAAGTCCCGGCCTCGCCATTGCCGATGTCGATCGCTTGTAGCAGGTCGATGAAGGAAAACCCCGTGAGGTCGGGCTCGTCGTCAGTGACGGACTTGTTGATGAGCGTCCCGCGGACCGCCAGGCGCAGGTTGCCGCTGCCGACGACGGCGGTCTCGCGATTGAAGTTGGCCCAGACTCGGTCTTGCTCGGTGACGTGGTCGGGCGGGATTCCTTCCTCCTCGGCAGCCCACGCCGGCACAGCCAGGAGGCATAGCACGATAACGTACCTGCTGAGAAACTTCATCGCCTCCTCCTTATCGTCGCACCACCGAGCGTAGCCGGCCGGTAGTCGCGGCCCCCCCGAGAACCGATAGGCGCGGGTGTAGTACGGGAGTTCCAGCGAAGTCAAGCTCCCGTCCGCGCGTTGCCGCCGGGACGCCGTCGCGGTGCTTTTCGCGGCCTACCGCGCGTAGTCCGACGTCGCGTCTCGCGCTGTGTCTCGCGCGGCGTCTCGCGTCCTTGGGTGCGCAGCTCTCGAGCGTAGCTCGCGGCTTCGTCCGACGTCGCGCCGCCCAGCATACGCGACAGCTCGACAATTCGTTCTTCCTCCGCCAGCGCTCGGGTCTCGCTGACGGTGCGACCTTCGTGCTCTGACTTTTCCACGACGAAGTGGTGGTCCGCGCCTGCGGCGATCTGGGGCAAGTGGGTGATGCACAAAACCTGGTGGGTTTGTGCCAGTAGCCGCAACTTGCGAGCGACGGCATCCGCTACCGAGCCCCCGATTCCGGCGTCGACTTCGTCGAAGATGAGGATTGGTGTTTCCGCCGACTCCGCGGTGAGCGATTTCAGTGCGAGCAGGATCCGCGACAGCTCGCCGCCCGAGGCGACTCGCGCGAGCGGTTGCGGCGACTCGCCTCGATTGGCGCTCAGCAAGAACTCGAGGCGGTCGGCTCCGCTCGGTCCCAGATCCTCGATCGACTGCATGACCGACGTTTCCTGCAGTACTTTGAAGTCGCCGTTTTCCATGCCGAGATCGGCGAGTTCCGCACGCATCGCCGCCGAGAGTTCGGTGCTGATCGCGGCGCGCGCGGTACTGAGGGCCGTGGCGCACTCGACGGCCGACTGCAGACTGGCTGCAGCGGCTATTTCGGATCGTTCCCGGTCCGCCGCGTGGCTGGCGGCATCGCCGAGCTCTGCCTCCACGCGGGCGAGGATTGCCGGTAGCTCGCTCGCCGGCGCGCCGTATTTTTTGCCGAGGCGAATGAGTAGAGCGAGCCGCTCCTCGATATCGTCGAGCAGTGAGGGGTCGTCGCGCGTGGTTGCGGCTAGTGTGCGAAGTTGCAGCGCCGCTTCTTCGAGGAGCAGCTTGCCGTGCTCGACGAGCTCAGCTGGTGACGCGAGGCCGGGTACGGCGGTGGCCAGCTCTTGCAGGTCCGAGGCCAGGCGATCGAGCCGCGACACCATTGCGCCGGTGGCGGAGTACAGGTCGCTCTCGCCGTCGTTACACACCTGGGCGATGCGCTCGGCGTGGCGCAATCGCTCCCGATCGAGTCTCAGCTGCGTGTCCTCCCCCTCGATCAGATTGGCGTCCGCCAACTCGCTGCGCTGAAATTCGAGCAGCTCGCGTCGTTCGCGATGCCCTCGCGATCTTTCGTCGAACTCGTTTAGCTGACGTCGCGCATCGACGAGGGCGGCGAACGCCGCTTGCATCTCGTGCCGGCGCTGCAGGATGCCGCCGAACTGGTCGAGGAAGTCGAGGTGGTTGGTGGGGCGCAGGAGCAGCGCTTGGTCGTGCTGGCCGTAGAGATGGACGAGGTCGCGACCGAGCTGGCGCAGCATCGAGGCGCTCGCGGCGGATCCGTTGATGTGGCTACGCCCTTTGCCGCTGCGAGAAACCTGACGGCGGATGATGATGATATCGTCGTCACCGCGGTCGAGACCGATCTCCTCCGCCCGGGCCGGGTCGATCGCAAAATCGAAGATTCCCTCGACGGTGGCTGTTTCGGATTCTCCGCGAACCACCTCGACGCCGGCGCGCGCGCCACAGAGCAGGCCCAGGGCGCGCAGTAAAACGCTCTTGCCCGCGCCCGTTTCGCCGGTGATGACATTGAGCCCGGGTCCGAAACAGATCGCCAGATCCTCGATGATGGCCACGTTGTTGATACGCAGCTCGCGCAGCATCTTCAGCCCTCGTCTCGCGCCGTGGCGGTCTGCGCGGTGCGGCAGGGATCTACGCCGCTGCTGGTCGTCGCACTCATCTCTCGCCCCAGCGGAGCTTTCGGCGCAGAACCTCGAAGTACGAGCGTCCGGGTACCTGCACGAGTGGTACCGTGGTCGCGCTCTTGCGGACTTCGAAGGTCTCTCCGTTGCTGAGGGAGACCCCTTCTTGTCCGTCGAGGGTGAGATCGATCGACCCGTCGGGCGATTGGACGGTCACTTCCATGGTCGCAGAGCCGTCCAGGACCATCGGGCGGTTGGTCAGCGTGTGTGGGCAGATCGGCGATAGGAGAATGACGTCGAGCGATGGGACGACGATGGGGCCGCCGGCGGATAACGAGTAGGCGGTCGAGCCGGTCGGCGTCGCTAGGATCAATCCGTCGGCTTTGTAGGTGCAGACGAGATGGCCGTCGACTCGGGTCTCGAAGTCGGCGATGCGCGCCAGCGCGCCGCCCTTGGAGACGACGACGTCGTTGAGGACATGCCGTGTTGTACCAGATGTCGGAACGTCCACGTCGAGCGTCATGCGCGGCTCGATCCTGGCCTTGCCATCGAGGGCGTCGGCGAGCATCGGATAGACCTCGTCGGTTGTCGCCGCGGTGAGGAAGCCGAGGGCACCCAGGTTGACGCCGAGCAGCGGGACCGGGTGGCCACGCGTCATCCGCGCCGCGCTCAACAGGGTGCCATCGCCGCCGAGCACGACGACCAACTCGGCAATCTTAGCGAGCTCTGCCAGGGCGAGACTGTCGCAACCGAGCTCCGATCCGGTATCGGGCTCGGCGATGGGCTGCAGCCCGCGCTCGTCGAGCCAGGCGACGATCTCGCGGCCGATCTCCGCCGCCCGAGGGCGGTCCCGTTTGATGACGATTCCGACTTTGCGCACCGCCGAACCATAGCCCGACCACCGCGACCGCGAAAGCTGCGCCGCGCCCGCGCGTCTGTTGCGAAGCGTCGACGTCCGCGGTTCGAGCTCTGCGGTTCGCTCTTATGCGGTTCGCGCTGTTGCGGTTGGCTCTGTTGCGGTTGGCGACTTGGCTCGCACTCTTGTAACAGTGGTGCATGAGTCAGGGGACCCTGTTCGAACGTGCGCCGGATGCGTTGGCGCCGCCGCCGGCAGATGCTCCGCTCGCCGAACGTATGCGGCCGCGCGATCTCGCCGAGTACGTCGGCCAGAACCATCTGGTCGGGCCGTCCAGGCTGATCGGTGAAATGATCCGTGGTGGCAGCGTCCAGAGCCTGATCCTCTGGGGCCCCCCCGGCACTGGCAAGACGACGCTGGCGCGCCTGCTCGCCGCCGCTTCCAACGCTCGCTGCATCCAACTCTCCGCAGTCATGTCAGGGGTCAAGGAACTGCGCCAGGCGATGGCAGACGCCGCGGCCGAGCGCGCGCGCAGAGGGGCGCGCCCGGTGCTGTTCGTCGATGAAATCCATCGATTCAACAAGTCGCAACAGGACGCATTGCTGCCACACGTCGAATCGGGAACCGTCACCTTGATCGGCGCGACGACCGAGAACCCGTCGTTCGAGGTGATCGCGCCCTTGCTTTCGCGTTGTTCGGTCGTGGTGCTCGAGCCACTTTCGGGCGAAGATCTGGCGGCCCTGGTGGAGCGAGCGCTCGGCGACCGCGAGCGCGGCCTCGGCAAACTCGGCCTGACCCTGGGCGAGAAAGCGGAGGATTTCCTGCTGGCGCACGCGGCCGGGGATGCGCGCGCGGCCCTCAATACGCTGGAATCGGCCGCGGGGTTGGCTCGGGGATGCGCCAACATCGAGATCGAGCACGTCGAGGAGGCGGCGCAGCGGCGCGCGCTCCTCTACGACAAGTCCGGTGAGGAGCACTACAATGTGGTGTCGGCGTTCATCAAATCTATGCGCGGGAGCGACCCCGACGCAGCGGTCTATTGGTTGATGCGCATGATCGAAGCTGGCGAGGATCCGCGATTCATCGCCCGTCGCATGGTGATCTTCGCCTCGGAAGATATCGGCACCGCCGATCCTCAGGCGCTGCCGCTGGCGATCGCGGCGCGCGATGCCTTCGAATTCGTCGGCCTCCCCGAGGGGCGGATCCCGCTTGCCCACGCTGCCGTCTACCTCGCCTCGGCGGCCAAATCGAACGCGGCGTACAGTGCGATGGGCGCGGCTGCCGCAGATGTCCGGCGCCACGGCGCACTGCCGGTACCTCCGCATCTGCGCAACGCGCCTACCCGGCTGATGAAGGACCTGGGTTACGGCGAGGGTTACGAGTACGCTCACGATCAGCCCGGTGGCCGGGTCAGTCACGCTCATTTGCCCGATCAGCTGCGCGATGTCCGCTACTACCGACCGAGCGACCGCGGTGCCGAGTCCAGGATCAAACAGCGCCTCGAAAGTCGTCGTCAACCAAAAAAATAGAACGCAGTTGAGAATTCCAGCTATAGGAGCGGTTTGGGCCGGATGGGGTGCGGCGCGAAGTTGATTCCGTCGGCTCATTCGGGTATCCGAGGGGCGAGGTCGAGAAAGCGGGGCTGTAGCTCAGTTGGGAGAGCGCCTGAATGGCATTCAGGAGGTCGTCGGTTCGACTCCGATCAGCTCCATTTCCCGCGACCGACAAGTTTAGAACGTCGTTTTGGTAGTTTTGTGTGTTGTCTTGGCGTGCTTGTGCGCGAGTCTTTGCGATCCGCCTCGTCTACCAAAAATCCTTGACATTGAGATCGAGCGTTGTAGTGTTCCACTCGCCTTTTTCCCCTTTGTTCGGGGGAGTCGCCGTTTGGCGTCTTGGTATAGAGGTAATGGGAGTTCGACGTGGGACGTCAGGGGCCCGCCATCAGTCCTGGTTTAGAGAAGTTCGAACTGTGTCGCGGAGTCGCTGATCCGGTCAGTCGGAGCCCTGCTTCTGGGTGGTTGGTCGGCCAGCGACGGATCTTGGGAGGTACCACCGAATGATTAGCCGGTCAGGAGCGCGGAGGCGCGTTGGCGTTCGGTTTGCGGGTGTTGTGGCCGCGTTCATGCTTGTGGGTTCGTATGCCGCGTTCGGCCAGGAGGCGACGATCGAGATTGTCGGTGGCGGCGGTGGGATCGCCGCGAACGCGCCGAGCAGTGGCCCCGTGTGTAGCATCGGCGGTGCCTGCGTCGCATTTTACAGCGATGCGAGCAACCTCCTGCCAGAAGGTCGCGACAGCAACGGGTATACCGACGTCTATCTCGCCGGACCCGCGGGGATCGTTCGGCTGAGCGAGGCCGCCGATGGCACCAGCGCCAACGGTCCCAGTATGGCGCAGCGGTTTCGACCCTCGATTGTCGACAGCTGCACGTGCGTGTCGTTCAGCACCGATGCGACGAACCTGGTGCCCAACGACACCAACCAGCGCACCGATGTCGTTCTGCGGCTGTTGTCGGATCCGCCGACGACCGAGCTGATGAGTGTCGGTAGCGACGGCAACTCGGCGAACGGTAGCAGCTCCTACTCGAGCGTAAGTGGCGATTGCTCCAAGGTGGCGTTCAGCTCGGTCGCGACCAACCTCGTCGATGGAGACGAAAATCTGGCCGCTGATATTTTCGTTCACGACCGCGGCGCCGGCGTCGTCAGCCGAGTCAGCGTCGCCACCGGTGGCGACGAGGCCGACGGGCCGAGCATCACCCCGTCGATCAGCGGCGACGGCAACTGTGTCGCTTTCGCTTCTCTCGCCACGAATCTCTTCGGCGAGGGCCAGGACACCAACGGTGTCTACGACATCTACGTTGCCTGCAACGGTGATGTCACCTGCCGCGCCAGCGTCAGCTCGACGGGCGCCGAGGCCAACGATCTCAGTTTCCACCCGGCATTGAACGAGGATGGAACCATTGTCGCGTTCAAGTCGGAGGCGAGCAACCTGGTGGAGGGGGATCTCAATGGGCACCCCGACATCTTCGTCCACGACTGCGTCGCCGGCACCACCGAGCGTTTGAACATCAGCAACAGCGGCGCCGAGTCCAACGACATCGCGATTCCGCCGAGCATCAGCCGCGACGGCAACCGGGTGGCTTTCGGTTCGTACGCCAGCAACCTGACCGATGGAGTATCGACCAACGGGCGCTCGCAGATCTATGTGCGCGACCGCATGGATGGCCTGACCATCTTGGTCAGCGAGAATGCGGGCGGCGAAGCCCAGAACGGTAGCTCGCCCGACCTGCCGCCGAGTATCTGCCCGGGCGGTGACTTCATCAGCTTCGCTTCCGCGGCGACCAACCTCGGCTCGGGTGACGACAACGGCTTCCAGGACGTCTTCGTCAGCTCGGTCGGGCCGCCGCTGCCACCGACGCCGCCGGTGCCGACGCCGACCATCCCGCCGCCGTGCTCGCAGGATTCGGATTGCGATCCCGGCACGGTGTGTGGTCCGGACGGGGTCTGCGTCATGGCGCCGACACCGACGCCGACCATTCCGTGTATGGAAGATACGGATTGCCCGTCCGGTCTGGTGTGTATCGGCGACATCTGTACCGACCCGTCGACGCCGACACCGACCAATACTCCGCTGCCGACCTGCATGGTCGACGACGATTGTGAGTGCCCGGCGGGCACTCCAGTCGAAGAGTGCGACCGCTGCCGCGCGCAGGTCTGCGTGCCACCGCGGCCGTGTGAGGATGCGACAGCCGATCTCGACTGCCGCGGCGAGCGCGAGACCTGTGTCGCGGGTTTCTGTGAGTGCGGCGGCGACTGCAATTTGAACGGCCTCGCCTTCGGTACCGAGATCAGCACGATGATGTGCATCCTCGGCGGTGCTTGTATCGAGGACGATTGTATCACTGCGGACGTCAATGAGGACGGCAGCGTCACCGGCTGTGACGTCACCCTGGCGGTGTTGAACCTCGGTCTCGGCTGTCCGGGCGAGGGCACGCCGGTGGTCTTTGGCGCCCAGCGCACGTCGGAGACGCGGACCCTGACGATCGGTATGGTCGATGCGGCGCCGGGCCAGGTGGTTACCGTTCCGATCACGCTCGAGGGCGGCGGGGAAGTTTCGTCGGCCCACACCGATATCCTGATCAACACCGACGAGGTCGAGATCGAGGTCAGGCTGGCCGACAACGGCGCGATGTTCCCGGATTGTCAATTGGCCGACTCTCTGCAGGGTACCTTCGACGACTCGGCCATTCGCCTGCCGCAGGTGCCGCCGCCGCCGCTTGGCGTGCGTCGTATCCGGGTGGCCGCGATCGACACCACGCTGCCGTTTCCACTCGACGCCTTCGGCGAGGGGGAGTGGGCCAGCTGCAAGTTCCGGGTCGACGCCGCGGCAATGCCGGGGACGACGATCCCGTTGCTCGGCGATCCGATTCACACCGAGGTAGGCGATTTCAACGCGCAGCCCTTCAACTCGGTCGTCGCCGACGGAGCGATCGCGGTAGGCACGCCGCCGGTATGCACTACCGACGCCGACTGTCCCGAGGGCCTGGTCTGTCGCAACGGCCAGTGTGTTCCGGACATCGAGTGCGAAACCTTCCGCGATTGTCTCGACCGCCAGGCATGTGTCGAGGATCAGGACATGTCGGGGGCGACTCGTTGCGAGTGTGTCGGCGACTGCAATCTCGACGGTCGAGTCCGCAGCAACGAGATCAGCGCGATGATCAATATCATCAATGGGGTCTCGGACGTGACGACTTGCCTTGCGGCCGATCAGGACGGCGACGGGCGGGTGCGCGCCAACGACATCACACTAGCGATTCTCAATATCAATCAGGGTTGTCCCGGGCAGTTCTGACGAGCTGCCCTCAGGTGGGGTTGAGGAATTATCATGCGGCATGAGTACGGGAGGAGATTTTCGATGAGGTTGATGAACAGGTGGGTTTGGGGGGCGGTAGCAGCGGTGGGGCTCGCGTTCCTCTTGTCGCCGGCATTCGCAGGTGGGGGACCGGCGGTCACCTTTTCGCTCCTGGATACCGACGGAGTGCCCGGCGGGGAGGCCGGTGTGACTCTGGCTCTCAGTGGCGACGACGGCTCGGCTGTTTCCGCCGGAGTCGACATCGTCTACCCGGACGGCGACCTCAGCTTCACCGAGCCGGTTTCGATGAGTTGCGTGCTCGACGCCCGCATCGCCTCGACCCACCAGGTCGCCGGCCGGATCCTTTCGCCCGGCACGGTCAACGTTGAAATCTCGGTGTTGGGTGCGCCCAACCCGCTGCCGCCACTCGGCAACGGCGATCTCGCCGTTTGCAGCTTCGGGATCAGTGCCGATGCGATGGACGGCGACATGTTCCCGGTCGAAGCCGACAACGTGTTTGTCGGCGACGATCTCGGCGCCGAAATCGGCTCCAGCGCACAGGACGGCATTGTTTCTGTCGGTGGCGGCCCGACGCCGACGTCAACACCGACGTCAACACCGACTGTGACACCTCCGTTGGACTGTACCAATGATTCGGATTGTCCGACCGGTCTGACCTGTCAGAATGACGTCTGTCTGCCGAAAATGTGCACGAACGACGACGACTGCCCGCCCGGCTCGAGCTGTGATCTGGGCGGCGACGCGGCGACCAGCGGGACCGGTCCCGGCACATGCGTGCCGCGGCCGTGTATGGACGACGCAGAGTGCAACGACCCGAGTTCTGTTTGTGACGACGACGGCATGTGTCGTCCGCAGTTTTGTACTGATGATGCCGACTGCGACGCCGGCGAGCAGTGCACCGACGGAGTCTGCGAGGTGATTCTGCCGGAGTGTGAGAACGACGACCAGTGCCCGGACGGTGTTTGCGAGGGCAAGACGTGTGTCGACTGTCGCGAAGATAGCGATTGCACGATGGGGCGTGTTTGCAGCAACGACAACAAGTGTGTGGACACGGGAGTCTTCGGGATCGGGGTTGGCCGTGCTTCGGGTCTGCCCGGCAGCACGGTTTCGGTCGAGGTGACGCTGAGCAACGCCAGCGGCCAGTCGGCCGATATGGCGCGGAATTATCTCGTGGCCGGTAGTGGGCTGACGATCGCCGATTGCACTGCCAGCGACGGTATTACGGGTACCTTCGAGGGGATCCCGGGGACAACGGTTGCCGCCGAAGTCGGCGGTGGCAGTGACGGTGTTCCGGTTGGCGTCATTTACGAGTGTTCGGTGTCGATTTCCGAGGGTCTGGCTGCAGGGACGGTAGCGATCGCGTGCCCGATGGCCGAGGTCAATGGTGCGAGCGTCGAATGTTCGGACGGTGGGGTGGATGTGATTGCAGAGCCGACGCCGACGCCGGTGGATACGCCGACGGTGATGCCGACCGCGACGTTGACTCCGCCCGATACGCCGACGGCAACGCCGCGTCCGATCGGGGGAGACGATGGTTGCGTGGTCGGTCCGGTTTCGTCCAATTCGAGTCCGGCGGGCACCATGCTACTTCTGCTGTTGCCGGCGATGCTCCTCTGGAGGCGCCGCCGCAGATAAGGGCAGTTTTCAGGTCAGCGGCCGGGGTTGGTCGCGCGAACGAAGGGGCCCCGCGACAACGCGGGGCCCTTTTTATTGCCCACCGTGCCCAGCTACGGCCTCAATCGTCATTGCCGCCATCCGAAAGCCCGGTTATCCTGTGCCGGTGTCGACTGCAGAAGAACTGATCAGAAAATTCGAAGACCGCGATGCGGTGGTCGGTGTGATTGGCCTCGGTTATGTCGGTCTGCCGCTGGCGGCGACGATCGCGGAGGCGGGATTTGCGGCCATCGGCTTCGATACGGATCCGGTGAAGATCGAGGCGTTGCTGGCTGGCAAGTCGTATATCCGCCACGTCGATGCAGAGCGATTGGGCGGTTTGGTCCATCGCAGTCCGCCAGAGAAATCGGGCTTCCACCCGACGGCCGACTACGAGTTGCTCCGCCGTTGTGACGCGATTCTCATCTGCGTGCCGACGCCGCTCACCGAGCAGCGCGACCCGGACTTGTCGTACGTGCGGACGACCGCCGAGGCGATCGCCCCGCACCTGCGGCGCGGGCAAGTGGTGGTTCTCGAGAGCACCACCTACCCCGGCACCACCGAGGAGGTGGTGCGGCCAATCCTCGAGACCTCGGGCCTGGTTGCTGGCGTTGATTTTCACCTGGCGTTCTCGCCCGAGCGCGAGGATCCGAACAACGCCGACTTCTCGACCCGGACCATCCCCAAGCTAGTCGGTGGGATTACGCCGACCTGCGGTCGCGTCGCCGCCGCCGTCTACGGCGCGGTCATCGAGACGGTCATTCCGGTTGCCGATGCGAAGGTCGCCGAAGCGGCGAAGTTGCTGGAGAACATCTACCGCAGCGTCAACATCGCTCTGGTCAACGAGCTCAAGGTTCTGTTCCAGAAGATGGACATCGATGTCTGGGAGGTGATCGAGGCGGCCTCGTCGAAACCCTTTGGCTTTACGCCGTTCTTTCCCGGGCCGGGGCTCGGCGGCCATTGCATCCCGATCGACCCGTTCTACCTCAGCTGGCGCGCGCGCCAGTACGAGATGGACACACGCTTCATCGAGCTCGCCGGTGAGGTCAATCGCTCGATGCCTGAATACGTGGTGGAGCGACTCAGCGAGGCCTTGAACGAACAGGGGAAGAGCCTCAAGGACGCGTCGGTGCTGATCCTCGGCGTCGCCTACAAACGCGATATCGACGACGATCGCGAGTCGCCGGCCTTCCGCGTCATGGAACTGCTGGTACGACGCCGAGCGGTCCCGAGCTATCACGACCCGTTCGTTCCCGTACTGAGACCTTCGCGGCGCTACGATTTCGGACTCGAATCGACGCCGCTGACTCCGGCCACGCTGGCCGGCTGCGACGCCGTGGTGATCGTCACCGATCACTCCGGCATCGACTACGCAGAGGTGGTCGAGCACGCAAATCTGGTCATCGATACGCGCAATGCGACGCGCCACATAGACCGTCAGGCCGGGACGGTCGTCCTCGCCTGAGTAACGCAGCTCCAGCGTCGCCGCACAATCCTCGAAAATAGTAGATTTGCTGCGACGCGCCCGGATTGCCAATGCCTCGCCCGCGCTTGCCGCGCGCTGGAACCTGTGGTCCGCCGCGGTTTTTTCCCAGAATTCTTAACTGCTCCATCGCCTTTTGTTTGACCCCCTTTGGAAAAAGTGATCTAAGGGCTGCGTTTAGAGGAGGCAGCCGAGGCAGGGGAGGCGGACGTGGCGCGCAGCATCGCGTGCATCCAGTGGGTAGGGCGTAGCGGGGTGGTCAATCCCAAAACCCGATACCACGCGGTTCGTCCTCTCGACATGGTCTTGGGTTGACAATGCAATCCAATTTTGAGTATGTAACGCGCCATTCTGCAGGCGCGCTCCAGACGGCGCGAGACTGCGTACGACGAACGGACATACGGCAGTGTTGACCATGGTCTCGGCCGACTGGAAAGGAGGAGGGAAATGCGAACGGTGAAGTGGAGTGCTCTCCTCTCAGGCTTCTGCGCATTCGCGGTAGCTATGGGAGGGGTGGCGAGCAGCGCTCACGCTATCGTCACGACGGAAAGGGGAGCATCGATCCTCGCCTTCCCGAAGGTCTTGGCGACCAGTACCTCGGACACGATCATCCAGATCGCGAACACGTCGAACAACATGGTGCATGCTCGTTGTTTTTACGTGAATGCCGCGAAAGATGAGTTCGGCAATCCCCAGTGGCAGGTGACCGACTTCCATATCTGGCTCACCAAGCAGCAGCCTACTAGCTGGCAGGTGAGCACTGGACGGTTCCAGAACGCCAATGACTCGTGCAGTACGATCACTTCGGGGCCGCTCGCGGGACTGTTCGATCCGGACAGCGGTTGCTCGCAAGCAGGCCTCGATCCGGGTGCAATTCCGCCGGTGCCGTCGGGTTTCACGGGCGAGCTCAAGTGCGTCGAGGTCGACGTCTCTGACAATCCTCTGGGTGGGAATCATCTGAAGGGCGAGGCGACGATCGAGACCAACCTCGGAGCCTCGCACGATACGGCGAAATACAACGCGATCGGAATTCTCGGTACGGAGATCGCGGGTGAAACCGGCAATGAGCTACTGCTCGACCAGCCGTCCGACACCGAAGACGTGATCGGGCAGTACAACGCATGCCCGAACCAGCTGATCGTCAATCACTTTGCAGAGCTGTCGACGGATCCCACGGTAGCCGAGGCTTGGCACGATAACGTGTGTTCGCGTGGCGATGCGGCGGCGACGTCGGAGCCGTGCCATTCCGGCGGGAGCGTTACGCTGGATCCTCAGGGCAACGTGACTTCGATGAACAACGCAACTCTCACGGAGCTGACGTTGGTTCCGTGCTCGCAGGACTACGAAGATCCCTTTGCGAGCGTGGCCGCCAACGCGGTCACGGTCCAGTTTGAAGTGTACAACGAGTTCGAAGAGATCTTTTCGTTCAGCACGACCGTCGAGTGTTGGAAGAAGTTCTTCATGTTTCAGTTGGATGCTCCGTTCCATCCCGAAAACTCGCTCTGGGCGTACGCTCAGTTGGGTAGCCTGGGTGTAAATACGCGGATCATCCCGAATCCTGACCAGGGCGGAGTACTTGGGGTCGCCGAAATCGTTCGGTCGGATTCCGTGGGAACGGAAGCGCGAACATTGATGAATATACACATGGAAGGCGATCACTGGAGTTCCTCCGGTGGTGAGATCGTCGACCGAGTCATTCTGTCGGGCCAGTGAGTGGGCGTCAGCTCTAGTCATGGTAGCGGAAGTGGCTGGATTCTCCCCTAGGTTTGAAAGGAGAAGGGCAATGCGTACGGTGATGCGGAAACCTGTTCTCGCCGGCATGATCGCGGTGCTGGGAGGGGTCTTCCTCGGAGCTGGGGCTGCGTCGGCAGACGTGACCTCGGATCGGGCGGCCGCCATTTTGGTGTGGCCGAAGCTCGTGTTCAGTTCTGCGAGTGACAATTTTCTATCGGCGGCTGGGGACGTGGTCGACACCACGATCCAGTTGACCAACACTTCCGATCAGGAAGTGCATCTGCGGTGTTTTTACGTCAATGCGAACTCGCATTGCAGTAATGAGCCGGACCGCGTCTGCGGCAATCACGCCGATTGCAATCTGACGAACACGGGAGGGCTTTGCGAACCCGGGTGGCTCGAGACAGATTTCGAGATCAACCTGACCCCGTACCAGCCGATCACGTGGAACCTGGGAGATGGGCTGGCAAAGCTTCCCTGTACCGACGCTCCGTGTATCCCGCCTGTCAACGGCGACTCCTTCGAGAACGTCGGCAACATTCCGCCGGCCAACGAAGATCCCTTCATGGGCGAGCTCAAGTGTATCGAGGTCGGAGAGAACGGCGAGCCGATCGATCGCAACGACGTCAAGGGCGAGGCCACCATCGTTACGGTGAAGGCGGGCTCCGTCCAGCCGCTCGACGCGCGCGGTTACAACGCGGTCGGGATCCAGGCGATCGAGGGCGCGGTCGACGGCGATAATACTCTGCGCATCGGCGAGGAGTACAACGGCTGCCCGAACGTTCTGATTCTCGATCACTTTTTCGACGATGCGGTCGATCCGATCAGTGGCGACTACGTCAAGATGGACCTGACGCTGGTTCCGTGCTCGCAGGACTTCGAGCTGCAGGCGCCGTTCCCGACGACCTTCCAAATGCTGGTCTACAACGAGTTCGAACAGCGTTTCTCTTCGAGTCGTTCGGTGAACTGCTTCCAGGAGTTCGAGCTGTGTGCACTGGGAACCGGCCGGGATCGCCCCCTGAACGCCCCGGGATTCGATATACCGAACCATCAAAGCTGCCAGCGCTCGGTATTCAGTGCCTACGTCAGCGGTACGCTGACGGGCCAGACGCGCATCCGCGCGGTCGACGATGGCAACGAGGACCGCGGCAATGGCCTGATCGGTGTCGCCGAGGAGTTCCACCGGTCCAATGTGAATGACGTCACGGATGTGGTCAGCAGCGCTGCATACAACATCCATTGGGTCGGCGTGCGAGACAGTCCGGATGTGATTCGCCTTCCGTAAGCACGGAGACGATCCAATCAGAATGGAAAAGGGCCAGCCGGCAACGGCTGGCCCTTTTTTTGCGTTCGGCTGTCTGCCTTCAGCGGCTGTGTGTAGCGGGCAGGCGCGAGGCCAGGAGCCAGACGGCGAAAGGCGAAGCCAGGGGCTACACGCCAGTGAGGCTTCGCAGCGCCGGCTGGTATCTATAGAGCGACGGCCGGTCGGTACTCGCCGAATACCTCGCGCATCGCATCCGAGATCTCGCCGAGGGTGGCGTAGGCGCGTACGGCGTCGAGGATCGGCGGCATGACGTTGGTGCCGACCCGGGCGGCCTGCTCGACGGCTGCCAGCGCCTTGGCGGCGGCCTCCTGATTGCGTTCGGCGCGGACCTTGGCGACCTTGGCCTTCTGGCGTTCCTCGAGGGCCGGATCGATTTTGAGGAGGTCGTCACGGCGCTCCTCGTCCTGGACGAAAGCGTTGACGCCCACCACGATCTGCCGTTCCTGCTCGACCGCGCGTTGGTAGGCGTAGGCGGCATTGTGGATTTCGCGCTGTTGGTAGCCCGATTCGATTGCCGTCACTGCTCCGCCGAGGGCGTCGATCTTGTCGATGTATTCGACTGCCTTTTTCTCCAATTCGTCGGTCAGGGACTCGATGAAGTAGGAGCCGGCGAGGGGGTCGATGGTATCCGCCACCCCCGACTCGTGTGCGATGACCTGCTGCGTGCGCAGCGCCAGTCGGGCAGACTCCTCGGTGGGTAGCGCGAGAGCCTCGTCGCGTCCGTTGGTGTGCAGCGACTGAGTACCGCCCAGGACGGCCGCGAGGGCCTGTAGGGTGACCCGGGCGACGTTGTTGTCGATCTGCTGCGCGGTCAGGCTCGATCCAGCGGTCTGGGCGTGAGTCCGCAGCATCATGGCACGTGGATCGGTGGCTCCGAATCGCTCCTTCATGATTTTCGCCCAGAGCCTCCGGGCAGCTCGGAACTTCGCCACTTCTTCGAAAAACGTGTTGTGAACGTTGAAGAAGAACGATAGGCGGCGGCCAAACTGGTTGACGTCGAGGCCTGCGTCCAAGGCTGCCTGGGCATAGGCGATGCCGTCGGCGAGGGTGAACGCGATTTCCTGTGCCGCGGTCGAGCCCGCTTCCCGAATATGGTAACCGGAGATCGAAATGGTGTTCCAAGTGGGCACTTCCGCGGCGCAGAAGGAGAAGATGTCGGTGACGATTCGCATCGAGCCAGCCGGCGGGTAAATGTAAGTCCCGCGCGCCATGTATTCTTTCAGAACATCGTTTTGGATCGTTCCTCCGACCTTGCTCCACGGGACGTTCTGTTTCTCGGCGACCGCCAGATAGAGAGCCAGGAGGATACCGGCCGTGGCGTTGATCGTCATCGAGGTCGTCACCTTGTCGAGCGGAATGCGGTCGAGCATGATTTCCATGTCGGCTAGCGAATCGATCGCGACCCCGACGCGGCCGACTTCACCGGATGCCAGCTGGTGGTCGGAGTCGCGGCCCATCTGGGTGGGGAGGTCGAACGCTACGCTGAGCCCGGTTTGCCCTTGGTCGAGGAGAAATCGGTAGCGCTCGTTGGACTCTTCGGCGGTGCCGAATCCCGCGTACTGGCGCATGGTCCAAAAGCGCCCGCGGTACATTGTCGGTTGGACTCCGCGGGTGAACGGCAGCTGTCCGGGAAAGCCGGCGTTCTCGAGGTAGTCGTCGGCACTGGTGTCGTCCGGGGTGTAGCAGCGCTTGATCTCGATGTCGGAGGTGGTCGAGAAGCCCTCGCGCCGCTCGGGCGCCCGATCGAGTACCTTCTGGAGGACCGAGTCCTCCCAGTCTCCGCGTGCTTGGCTGAGATCGTTTTTGTCGCTCATGATCACCCCCTAACCTGAAACTTGGAACTTTTCACCCTCAGTTTCGTCCTCGCGAATGGTCCGGCGCATCCGGTGTCCCGGCTACCCCGAACTTTCCGAAGCGGGATCGATTCCCGCCCCTCGAGTCTCCTCTGACGTGGATGCTGCGGCGTTTGTAGAGCCATTGAACCGGCGACGGATTCATCGATCGCTACCACTTTACGTTTCGGATTTCGACGTGGGGCGAGTGTGGGGAACGGCCTGGCCGCTGCGACGGTTCATGCACGTGGCACTCGAGTCGCAGGTGTTTGCCTTGCAATGCCGATTTTTTTCTCTTAGCAATGCCTGACGGAGCCGCATAAGCGGCTCAGCTGCATGCGAGGGCGATTCGAATGAGTACGCTAATCTTTCTACTGTGCATCGCGGTAGCGGTAGGGATTCTCGGCAGGACGCTGTACCGGCGCTACACGGTTCTCACGAAAGTCGCCGCGGTGCCTCGGTTCGACCGGATCGGCGAGCGAATCCAGGCGGTGTTGATCTACGTTTTCGGCCAGAAGAAATTCGTCACACCCGAACAGCCCGCCGCCGATAAGGGCGCTGGCTGGATGCACTTCTTCATCTTCTGGGGATTTTCGATCCTGGCGGTGCAGGTCATTCACATGTTCGTCCGCGGATTCGTTCCGGGCTTCACGCTGCCCCTGCTGTCGGTCGACATGCTGGGCGGACCGTACCTGCTGTTGAAGGATCTGGTCCAGATCGCGGTGCTGATATCGATCAGCTACGCCTTCTATCGCTGGCTGGTCAGTCACCCTGCACGGTTGTACGGATATGCCCCGGCGGAAGACCGGTTGCGCGGGCAGTCGCACGGCGAGGCGGTACTGATCCTCGGATTCATCGCCACCATCATGCTCAGTGGCTATTTCTACGACGGCGGTCATTTGTACGCCCACCAGGGCGCGGAGATCGACAAGGAGCGCATGTGGCAACCGATCAGCAACCTGGTCGGGTCGATGTTGTTCGACCTCGGTGGCTCCGGCTTGGCGCAGAACGCGAGTAACGCCGCTTGGTGGGTTCACAACCTGGTGATTCTGGTTTTCGTGAACCTACTGCCGGTGTCGAAGCACTTCCACATCATTACCGCGGTGCCGAATGTCTTCTTCAAGAAGTTGGAGCCGGTCGGATCGCTGTCGAAGCAGGAGCTCGAGACCTCGTTGAGCTTCGGCACGTCCTACGTCAACCAGTTTACCTGGAAGCAGGTGCTGGACATGTATTCTTGCACCGAATGTGGTCGCTGTTCGTCGCATTGCCCGGCGACCATCAGCGGTAAGGAGCTGGCTCCGCGCCAGTTGATGCTCAACCTGCGCGACTATCTGTACGACAACGAAGGCGCGGTGATGCAGACTCCTGAGCTCGCCGCCGACGCGCAGGAGCCGGTCACCGTCGGTGAGAATATCGTCGGCGACTCTCTCATTCACGACGATGTCTTGTGGGCGTGTACCAGCTGCCGGGCGTGCGAGGAGGCGTGTCCAGTACTAATCGAGTACGTCGACAAGATCGTCGACATGCGTCGCCACCTGGTGCAAGAGGAGGCGAGGTTTCCGGCCGAGCTGACGCGTACCTTCAAAGCGATGGAGACCCAGGGAAATCCCTGGGGCGTGGATGCCTCGGAACGCGGCGATTGGGCTGAGGGGCTCGAAGTTCCGACCATGGCCGAGAATCCGGATGCTGAGTACCTGTACTTTGTTGGCTGCGCGAGTTCTTTCGACGATCGCAACAAGCGCACGGCGCAGTCTCTGGTCAAGATTCTGAAGTCGGCGGGCGTCGACTTCGCGATCCTCGGCAGCGAGGAAACCTGCAACGGAGAGACGGCGCGCCGTATCGGTAACGAGTATTTGTTTCAGTCGATGGCGGAAATGACGGTCGAGGTGCTGAACGGGTACAGCGTGAAGAAGGTCATCACGAATTGCCCGCACTGTTTCAATACGCTGCGCAACGACTATCCGCAGTTCAATGGCAACTACGAGGTGATTCACGCGACCGAGTTGGTCGATCATTTGATCAAGCAGGGCAAGCTCGAGTTCGCGGCGAACGGCGAGAAATCGATCACCTACCACGACTCGTGTTACCTGGCTCGATACAACGATGTACTCGACGCACCGCGCAACATCCTCGAGAGCATTCCGGGTGTCTCGCTGGTGGAGATGGAGCGCAGCGGACGTTTCGGCATGTGTTGTGGTGCCGGTGGTGGCCGCATGTGGATGGAAGAAGACGCCGACAAGCGAGTCAACCTGACTCGGGTCGAGCAAGCGCTCGAAACCAATCCCGACACCGTGGCGGTCGCCTGCCCGTTCTGCATGACCATGATCGACGATGGTCTCAAGGCAAAGGGCAAGGAAGAGGACGAGCTGCCGGCGCTCGACGTCATGGAGATCGTCGCCGCCTCGATGAAGTAGCGATCAGCTTTTAGCGATTGGCTCATCGCTTTCTGCACGGAAGGGGCGGCCCATCGGCCGCCCCTTCCCGCAGATCCTTACGCTAAAAGCCAACAGCCAACAGCTGAAAGCTATTTGAGCTTCTCGACAGCTTCCTTCATCTCGGGAACCGCTTTGAAGAGATCGGCGACGAGACCGTAATCCGCGACCTGGAAAATCGGCGCATCTTCGTCCTTGTTGATGGCGACGATGACCTTCGAGTCCTTCATCCCGGCGAGATGCTGGATCGCGCCGGAGATGCCGACGGCGATGTACAGCTCGGGGGCCACGACCTTGCCGGTTTGACCGATCTGCAGGTCGTTGGGGACAAATCCTGCGTCGACCGCAGCGCGACTGGCGCCCATCGCCGCGCCCATCGCGTCGACCAGGGGCTCGAGGACAGTCTCGAAGTTCTCGCCGCTCTTGAGGCCGCGCCCGCCGGAGACGATGACACTGGCCTCTGTCAGCGGCGGTCGGTCCGACTTGGTTTCGTTGAAGCTCACGTATTTCATCTTCAACGCCGCTTCGTCGATCTTGGCGGCGACCTTCTCGACTTCTGCCTTGCCATCCACGGTAGCGGGCTCGAACGCAGTCGCGCGCACCGAGATGACCTTGCGCGGGGTTTCGATCGAGATGGTTGCCATAGCATTACCGGCGTACGTCGGGCGCAGGAGAGTGCCGTCGTCGTTGGCGGCGGTAACGTCGCTGGCCATCCCAGCTCCGAGGCGAACGGCTATCCGCGGTAGCAGGTCCTTGCCGACGCTGCTCGCGGTTCCGACGACAATGTCGCAATCTTTGTCTTCGGCCAAGGCCGAGAGCGCCTGTGCATGGGCGTCGGCCGTGTAGTGTTCCAGCGCGGCATGCTCGACTGCGAAGACGCCTTTGACCCCATACTTCGCAAGTTCGTTGGCGAGATCGTCGATGCCGCTGCCGCATACGGCTGCGTAGCAGTCACCACCGCTCTGCGCGGCGATTGCCTTGCCGGCACCGATGGCGACCAGCGCGATCTTCGAGAACTTTTTGTGCAGGTGCTCGGCAAATACCAGAACGTTGCTCATCGTGTGCTCCTCTCGTTCCTCGACCCGGCCTCAGATGACTTTGGCTTCGGTGTGCAGCAGGTCGACCAACTCTTCGACGCTCTCGACACGTTTTCCCGCTTCGCGGGAGGGTGGCGGAGCGATCGTCTGAGTTTTTACCTGCGCCGACTGGTCGATTCCCAGGTCGGCGAGCGGAATCTCTTTCAGCTCTTTCTTACGAGCCTTCATGATTCCCGGCAGAGATGCGTAGCGCGGCTCGTTGAGGCGCAGGTCGGCTGTGATGACCGCCGGCATTTGCACTTCGACGTCCTCGAGCCCGCCGTCGACCTCTCGGGTGACCACTGCGGAGGCCATGTCGTCGGCGAACTTGATCTCGGAGGCGAACGTTCCCTGTCCCCAGCCGAGCATTTCGGCCAACATCTGGCCAACGACGTTCGAGTCGTCGTCGATCGCCTGCTTGCCCATGAGGAGGAGGTCCGGCTGTTCCTGCTCGACCAGCTTCGCGAACGCCCGGGCGACGACGACTGGTTCGACTTCGCCTTCTGCGAGGACCAGGATCGCGCGGTCGGCGCCCATCGCCAGCCCGGTTCGGAGTTGCTCCTGGCTCGCCTGTTCGCCAAGGCTCACCAGAACGACCTCGGTGCCGCCTTCTTGCTTCTCCTTGATCCGGAGCGCCTCTTCGATGGCGATTTCACAGAACGGATTGACGACGTACTTGAGATTGTCAGTGACGATACCGGTTCCGTCCGGACGCACCTTGATCGTAGCGTTCGGATCCGGAACCCGCTTGGCTGCAACCAAGATTTTCACGGGTGGGCCCTCCTGAACTTGAGTGAATCTTCATTCGCTAGCATGCCCCGCGGGGAGGGGCAATGGAGGCTGGCGTGCCCGCTGGGATGCCTGCTGGGGTGGATTTGGGGGAGGCTGCGCGCTGGATATTCGGTGATCTCCGGCCCGAAACTCGCTGCGCTCGTAAGCTCAGGCACAGGCTGAGGCTGAGGCGAGACAGAGGATGGATCTACGATTCGTAGCCGAGGCGGCTCGACAGGTCTTTTCCGGCCTTGCGCATGAGCGGCACCAACTCTCCATCGATACGGCCATCGTCGATACGGTGCGCCGGCCCGGCCAAGGTCAGACTGCCGACGACGTTGCGCGTGTAGTCGCGGATAGGGACCGCGATGGCGTTGACGTCGGCGATATGTTCGCCTAGTTCGAGCGCATAGCCAGTGCTCGCGACCCGGCGGAGGTGCTCCTGCAACGCGTCGTGCTCGGTCAGAGTACGCTCGGTATGGCGCTGGAGCTTGCCCAGATAGTTCTCTTGCAGCTCCGCTGGCGGTATGTGTGCCAGGTGGACCTTGCCGGCAGCGGTGCAGTGTAGCGGCAGTGCGTCACCCACGCTGGCGCGCAAGCTGACAGCGCGATCGGCCTCGACCGTCGCCAGCGGAACCACCGAGGATTTTCTCAGGACTGCAACGAACGCTGTCTCGCGCGCGCTGTCCGAAAGGCTCTGGATGATGGGTTGAGCCTGTTTCAAGAGGCCCATCTGGTTGATGAAGATGTGGCCGAGTTGCAGGCAGCGGATTCCGAGGCGGTAGCTCTCGTTGCTCTTGTTTTGTTCGATGTAGCCCCGTGATTCGAGGGTCGCGAGCAGGCGAAATACGTTATTCTTGTGTAATTTCAGTCGCTTGGAGAGCTCGGTGACACCTAGTTCATCTTGGTCGCCGGTGAATTGCTCGAGCACGTCGAGAGCGTGCGATACAGACTGGATGATGTAGTTGGTCTTCTCGCGGCGCACCATGATCTCCGGTTGGTAGGAAAAAAAAGGCGTTCTAATTAGATGGAGACGAATTACTCTGTCAAGCGCGACCTCGGGGCGGTCGAGCCGACAGGGGAACTGGCTCCGCGAGGCGGTAAGGGCCGGCGATCGCTCGTCTGCCGCGCGTCGTTGTGTGCGGCTGTGGCGGGGCCGGCCCGCATATCGCCCCGCCTTGCTCGAACCGCGCGCGGTCGGGTATCGATAGCGGCGATTTTCGGCGCGCGGTCGGGTTGCCGACCTGGCGAGAGGCAGAGGGGACCGAACGTTCGATGAAGCCGACCACTCTATGCGATCGCGTCGACAGCCGGTTGGTAGTGACGTGCGAGCATGCGTCGTGTGTCGTCCCCGACGAACTCGGCGATCTAGGGCTGAGCGTCGGCCAGCGGCGGGGGCACATCGGTTGGGACGTCGGCGCGGGCTTGGTCGCCGAAGAGATGAGTGCGCGGCTCGACGCCCCCGCGGTATTGAGCTCGGTGACGCGCCTGGTGGTCGATTGCAATCGACATATTGCGGATCACGACCTCATGCCGGCGGTCAGTCATGGTGTCGCCATTGCGAGAAATCGGACTATCGACGCAGAGGAACGCGAGCGCAGACTGCGCGAGTATTACGATCCGTTTCACGACGAAGTAGATCGTGTTCTCGGCCGCAGTCCGGGAGCGCTCTTGCTCAGTGTTCACTCATTCACCCCGTCCTATGTGGGTCGCGACTTCGAAATCGGGGTACTCTTCGACGTCTACCATGCGCAGGCGGTCGAGCTTGCCGCTGGTTTGCGGGCCGAGAGGTTTAGCGTGCGTCTGAACGAACCTTACTCCGGCCTCGAAGGGTTGATCTACAGCCCGCAGACGCACGGTCGTCGGGCGAGTTGCGTCTACCTCGAGCTGGAAATCAACAACTCCCTGTTGCGCTCAGAGCGTGCGGCGCGTGCGACTGCCCGGCGCCTGGCGCGGGCGGTTGCCGGGGTGCTCGATCGCTGAGGCGGTTGTGTTTCGGCACTCGGCCTGGAAGGCGCGCGGCGGCCGTGCTTTGGATGTGAGATTGGTGCGGGACGGCGAGTGCCTTCGCCCAGGCGGTGCTGCGTATCAAGGATGCGCAGCCGAGTGATTCGGAGTTGACGATGAGGATTGTACTGATTGGACAGGCGGCGTTTGCCGAGCACGTGCTGAACGGGTTGCGCGAGCGCGATCACGACGTCGCAGCGGTCTATTGTCCGCCGGACGCGAGGAGTGGGAAGATCGATCCGGTCAAGAGCCGGGCAGTGGAGCTCGATATCCCGGTGTTGCAGCACCGTTCCCTCAAGAGTGAGGAAGTGCGGCGTGAGTTCGTCGACCTCCACGCCGACCTCGGTATCCTGGCTTATGTCACGCAGATCGTACCGTCGGCGGTATTCGATGCTCCGCGGCTTGGCAGCGTTTGTTTTCATCCCTCTCTGTTGCCGCGCTATCGCGGCGGTAGCGCCATCCCGTGGCAGGTGATCAAGGGCGAGACGCGCACCGGAGTCACCGTATTTTGGACCGATGCCGGAATCGACACCGGTCCGATCCTGCTGCAGAAGGAAGCGAGGATTGATCCCGAAGACACCGGTGGCTCGCTGTACTTCAAGAAGCTCTTTCCGCTGGGGGTCGAAGTCGTCCTCGAATCGGTCGACCGGATCGTCGCCGGTACGGCGGCTCGCAAGGTCCAGGACGAGTCGTTGGCGAGCTACGACCCGTTGTGTCGCGACGAACATGCGGAGATCGATTGGAGCCGGCCCATCGACGAGGTCTACAACCTGATCCGGGGTTGCGATCCGCAGCCGGGTGCGTACAGCCGCCGCGGCGACGTCGTGGTTCGCTGTTACGACGCGCGTCGTTACGACCTGGGTCGCCGCGCCGCAGTCGGTTTCGCGCCGGGGACGGTTGCCGCGATCGACGGCGACGGAGTGGTCGTCGCCGCGGCCGGGGGATCGATCGGTTTGCGACGCATGCGCGGGTTGGCTGGCAAGCTCGGCGCCGCGGAAGTTGCCGAGGCGCTCGGTCTCGAAGTGGGCGAAGCCCTGGCTGGTTCGAGATTGGGCTGACCGCGGCGGGTCCGCCCGACTCAGTCCGCCAGGATACGCACCAGAACGTCGCCGCTCTCGACCCGGTCGCCGGCGGCAACGGCGACGGCCTGCACCGATCCAGCGAGCTCGGCGCGGATACGGTTCTCCATCTTCATGGCTTCGAGGATCACCAGGTCGTCGCCGGCGGCGACCCGTTGGCCCTCGCTGACGAGGATCTCTAGAATCGTGCCCGGCATCGGCGAGCGTAATTCGGGGGAACCGAGCTGGACCGGCGACTGTGCTCGGCGCTCCTCACCGCTCGCCAGGTCGTACACGCGGCCGCTGATGGCAACCCGGGTCTGGCTGCCCGAACGGCGCAGGTGGACGATCCGGGAACGCCCATCTTGGACGATGTAAAGAGTGTCGGGAGTGATCGCTCGGACCCGGATGTCCATCTCCGCGTCGCCGATCGCGACGCGAAACACCTCCGGAGGTCCTGCGTCGACGCGGTTCAGGTGGATGCTGAGCTCGACGCCTGCACAGCGATAGGTCTTGCGACTCGTCATTCGGAACCGCCGTCGCCGAAGGAGCGCCAGCTACCGAGGGTCTGCCAGGGAGAGGGCTCGCCGGCAGCTGTCGATGGCGATGGCGAATGGTTCACCAGCTGGTGCAGGGCGGCGACCGCCGCGGCTAGGGTGAGGTCGTCGGTGGGCTGGGTCCACGAGGGCATGTGCTGATCGAGGAACGAGGTGTTGGTCGCGCCCGATGCAAATGCCGGGTGTTGCAACACATCGATGAGAAAGGAGCCGGTACTGCTTGGGCCGATGAGAGCGAGTTCGCGCAGGGCTTCCACCATACGGCGTCTCGCATCTTCGCGGCAGGCTCCCCAGACCGAAAGCTTCGCCATCATCGGGTCGTATTCGAGCGGGATCACGAATCCCTCGCGGATCCCCGAATCAAATCGGGTCCACGGCCCCGCGGGCGCGCGCAGCAGCTCGATCGCGGCCGAGCTGGGTGCGAAGTCGCGTTGCGCGTCCTCGGCGTACAAGCGGCATTCGATCGCATGTCCGCGCGGTTCGATGTCACTTTGGCGAACCCACAGCGGCTCGTTGGCAGCGATCCGGATCTGCGCTTGAACCATGTCGATCCCGGTGACCCATTCGGTAACGGGGTGTTCCACCTGCAACCGAGTGTTCATCTCGAGAAAGTAGATGTTCGCGTCGCCGTCGAGCAGGAATTCGACGGTACCGGCGTTGCGGTAGTCGACCGCGCGGGCCAGCGAGAGGGCGGCGGTGGTCAGCTGCGCGCGCAGCCGCTGGTCGACGGCGGGCGAGGGGGACTCTTCGACGATTTTCTGGTGACGCCGCTGGATCGAGCACTCCCGCTCGCCAAGGTGGATGCAGTTGCCGTGTTGGTCGGCTAGAACCTGTATCTCGATGTGGCGTGCCCCCTCGACCAGGCGCTCGAGATAGACGCGGTCGTCGCCGAAAGCCGCCCGGGCTTCGCGGCGGGCCGCTTCGATAGCGGATGCGAGATCGCCAGTCTCGCGCACGGTGCGCATTCCCTTGCCGCCGCCGCCGCCGGCGGCTTTCACCAGCAGGGGCATGCCGACCTCATCGCCGGCTGCGCGGGCTTTCGCGGCTCCCTCGATCGTCGCCGCCGGCGGCAGCGGTACTCCGGCTGCGCCGGCGATCTCGCGGGCGCGGATCTTGTCGCCCATGGCCTCGATCGCAAGCGGCGCGGGGCCGATGAAGACCAAACCAGAATCGCCCACGGCGCGTGCGAACGCGGCGTTTTCGGCCAGGAATCCATAGCCGGGATGGACGGCGTCACAGTCGGTGCTCGCGGCGGCCTCGAGGATTGCTTCGACGCGCAGGTAGCTATCGGTCGCTGGCGCGGCACCAATGTGGACGGCCCGATCCGCCTCGATTACGTGGAGGGCGTCGCGGTCGGCATCGGAGCATACGGCGACCGACTCGACACCGAGGTCGCGGCAGGCGCGCGCGATGCGGACAGCGATCTCGCCGCGGTTGGCGATCAGGATTCGTCGGAACATGGCAACTTGGCAACCTGGCAACCTGCGGCGTTCAGCGCGCCGCGTCACATCCGGAAGACGCCGGTCCGCGGCGCTGCGATCGGTGCGTTGGCGCTCACCGCCAGGGCGAGGCCAAGGCTGTCGCGCGTATCGAGTGGATCGAGAATACCGTCGTCCCACAATCGTGCCGTCGAGTAATAAGCGCTTCCTTCGGTGTCGTACTTGGCCAGTATGGGTGCCTTGAAGTCGGCTTGCTCCGCCGCCGACAGAGACTCGCCGCGTGCATCCAATTGTTGCATTTTTACTGATAATAGAGTGTCTGCGGCCTGTTCGCCGCCCATGACGGAGATCCGGCTATTGGGCCACATGAAGAGAAACCGCGGGGAATAGGCGCGGCCGCACATTCCGTAGTTGCCGGCGCCATTCGACGCTCCGACCACGACAGTCAGCTTCGGCACGTTGGCGGTGGCGACGGCATGCACCATCTTGGCGCCGTCCTTGGCGATGCCGCCCTGCTCGTATTTCTTGCCGACCATGAATCCGGTGATGTTCTGGAGGAACAACAGCGGGATGCGCCGCTGGCAGCACAGCTCGATGAAATGGGTTCCCTTGAGCGCGGACTCCGAAAAAAGAACGCCGTTGTTTGCCAGGATCCCTACGGAGTATCCATGCACGCGCGCGAACGCGGTGATCAGCGTCGATCCATAGCGCGGTTTGAATTCGTGCACCTGGCTGCCGTCGACCAAGCGCGCGATGATCTCTCGTATGTCGAACGGTTTACGCGGATTGGAGGATACGATGCCGTAGATTTCGCGTGGATCGTAGGCTGGATCTTCGGTCGCCTGCGGGCGCAGCGACGGCTCAGCCGCGCGCCCCAGGTTGGCGAAGATGCGCCGCGTAATCCTGATGGCGTCGGCTTCGTCGGCGGCCAGGTGGTCGGATACCCCGGAGATCGAGGTGTGCACGTCGCCGCCTCCCAGCTCCTCAGCGGTGACCTCCTCGCCGGTCGCTGCTTTGACGAGGGGTGGCCCGCCGAGAAAGATGGTTCCGTTGCGCTGGACGATGATGTTCTCGTCGCACATCGCCGGCACGTAAGCGCCGCCGGCGGTGCAGGACCCCATGACGACCGCGATCTGCGGCTGGCCGGCGGCCGACAGCTGTGCCTGGTTGTAGAAGATCCGGCCGAAATGCTCTCGATCTGGGAAAATCTCGTCCTGCATTGGCAGGAAAGCGCCGCCCGAGTCGACCAAGTAGAGGCACGCCAGGCGGTTCTCGCGGGCGATCTCCTGGGCGCGCAGGTGTTTCTTCACTGTCATGGGGAAGTACGTGCCGCCTTTGACGGTTGCGTCGTTGGCGACGATGACCGTCTGGCGGCCCTGGATCTGGCCGATTCCGGTAACGATCCCAGCACTCGGCGCGTCGCCGTCGTAGAGATCGTAGGCCGCCAGCGGTGAGAGCTCGACGAAGGGACTGTCGGCGTCTACCAAGGCCTCGATCCGTTCGCGCGCGAGCATTTTGCCACGGCTCCGGTGCCGCTCGTGGCTGCGCTGGTTGCCGCCGCGGAGCGCGACTTCGACGCGCTCGCGCAGCTGCGCCACCAACGACTCCATGTGCCGCTGGTTACTGCGGAACTCCTCGTCCGCGATCCGGACTCTCGACTCGATCTTCTCCACGACGTGCCAGTCGCCTCCTTATCGAGGTTTTCGCTGTGGGTCCACGCCGGACCGGACGACCGGACGGGACGACCGGACCGGCAGGTACGGCGGCCGACCTAGTCGGTGGAGATGCCGTCGACGAAGCTGGTAATCACCCGCGCGAAGACTTCTGGCTGATCGAGCATGACGTGGTGGTGAGCACCTTCTACGATTTCGCTTCGGGCGTGTGGAATCTCGTCGACGAGCGATTGTAGCGCGTTTTCGGTTAGGGTGGTGCTGTGCTCGCCGCGCACGATCAGTACCGGTTCGCGCAGGAGCGCCATTTCCCGCTGAAAGTTTCGTTCTCCGGTGGCGCGCAGCGCGCGCCGGTCGAAGGCGAGCGTCCATGTCCCTTCGGGAGTCTGGCGGACGGAGTGTTCCGCGACGTAGCGGAGCACTTCCGGCGTCGCTGAATGCGCGCGCGGAAGTAGCTGGAAGTTCTCGATCGCCTGCGCCCGGGTGTCGTAAATGGGGTTGCGGAACTTGCCGAGTGCGTTGAGGTAGCGCGCCGCCCGCTTGCGGATGTGTCCGCGGCTGTCGACCAACACCAGTGCGGCGAGAGAGCCGGCCAAGGTGGGCAGCGCTGCGAGAGATACGAAGGCACCGAAGGAATGTCCGACGAGCACGATCCGGTCGAGCTCCAGCGCATCGAGGATGCCGGTAATATCCCGGCCGTGAGATTCGAGGGAATAGCGTCCGTCGGCCAGCGGGTCGCTAGCGCCATGGCCGCAGAGGTCGATTGCCAGCACGCGGTGATCTGCGCCGAGCAGATTGCCGCAGTGGTACCACCAGTGTGCGTTGGCGCAGCCGCCGTGGACGCAGAGGAGTGTCGCGCGCGGGTGCGGTGGCGACCACTCGAGCAAGTGGATCCGTCGTCCGCGGAGGTCGATCGAGTGACTGGTGGGCCCAGTCTGGGGTAGCGAGGCTGGTGGAGTGGCCATGTCAGTCGGTCAGCTCGATCGGAGATCCGAGCAGGACCCTGACGGGGAACCGAACGCACGGCCCGGGTTGTGGCTCTGTCGCTGTGGCATTGACCTCTACGACGCTGTTGCCGAGGGATCGAAAGCGGCGCCGCGTGTCGACGATGACAAAGCCGCCGACGGCCTCGCCCGGAGCCAGCCGGGTGTCCGCCAGCAGTCCTTCGCGTACCTTTCTGGCGGCGTGTCGCCCGGTTGCTGTAGTCAGCCCGCCGGCTGGTGCTGAGGTGCCCGAGTCGAGGTAGTAGAGATCGGCGCGCGCCAGGCTGGTGTGACCGAGGATGGCTACGGCGCGCGATCGGTCGAGGGCGTTGCAGGTCGAACCGTCGGGCAGTTCGAGGCGAATCCGGTCGGGCCGGATCGACAACGGCTCGTCGTGAATGTTTTCGACCCGCACGGCAAGGACGACCAGCCGTGACGGTTCGTCGCGGGAGCGCTTGGGGACGATCAGGCGGAAAACCGGATTGGCATGTGCCTCGATCTTTGGTTGCGGAATGCTGGTGCGCGGCGTCGGCGCGATGCTCGGCGGTGTCGCTGAGGGATGGGGACATCCGGTGGCCAGGCTGCAAAGGAGGATCATGGCGACGCCGCGGGTGGCTCCTCTGCCAGTGAGAATCATCGTGTGACAATACCGGCCGTGTCGGCCGCCGCCAATCCCGGTGGCGCTACTCCCGCGCGCCGTGTCGGCCGTCGCCCGAGTCGGGCTCTTCCCATTGCTCGTCGTCCGTGCATTCACTTCTGCGGTATGAAGGGGCCCCCACTGATTCAATGCGTCCGCGACTACGACCAGGATCCGTTGCGCTCTGTCGCCACCCAGTTCCATTTGCTCGATGCGGTTGCCGAGGGGAGGCGACCGGTGACGCTCTATGTGTACTCGCTGCGTGAGGATGTGGCCGCGCTGGGGCGTTTTCATCTTGCGCCGGAGCATCGACAGGGCGGGTTGCACAGGCGGATTGCGGGGGGCCGAATTCTCCCCATGGGTAGAGGATATGCGGGCATCGCGCTGCTGCTGCCGCGGCGGGATTCGACGATCGGAGGCGAGGTGGGTTCGCTGAGCCCAGCTCGTGTCATGAATCGGCATGTCCGCGGTTTCCTACACGGGTGCCGAGCAGTCGGAATCGATCCCGTCTATCCGGGCCGCGACGTGGTCACCGTCGGCAAGAGGATCGTTGCGTCGCTTGCTCTCGAGACAGACCGGCGCGGTGCGGCAGTTTTCGACATGGTGGTTGCCGTGTCGCGCACCTTTGCCGAGCTTCCGGCAATCCTCGACCGCGCCGACCCGGAGGGGATCACGATGACGCGGATGGCGACCACCGAAGAGGCCACCCACCTCGAGGTCGAGTTGGGGCGGCGACTCGAGTTCGGCGAGCTCGTGGCGCTGGTACGGCGCGGTTTCGGCGACTACCTTGGGTGCGAAGTCGCGCCGGTGCAACTCGATGCGGCTGACGAGCGTGAAATCGACGAGAGGTGTGGCCTGTTAGCGCGGGCCGGTGGTTGGGTGCACGGGCGCAGCAGGACTCGTGATCTCGCTTGGCGCGGCAGCGCTACGGGGCAAATTGGCGCGATCGAGGTCTACTTTGCGGAGGATGGCGATGTGTTACAGCGCGTCATCTCGAGCGGTGACTTCATTGCCAACTCAGCTGCGCTGGAGATTCTGGAAAACCGGTTGGCTGGATGTCGCCGTGACGCTGCAGAGATTGATCGCGTCATTGCCGGCGTCTTTTCGAGCGTCCCTGCCGGCGCCGCGAGTTGTGGCGCGAACTACTTGCTCGGCCTTGGTGATGGCACGCCGATTCGCGATGCGATCTTGCGCGGGGAGCGCTGGTGAGTCGCGCGCCGAGGAATTCTTTACCGGCTTGGCGGGATCGACTTCGTGCGGTCGAAGAAGCGGCACGCGATTCGGCGGCTGCGGATATGGATGCCCTGAGAACGCTGTTGGCGGACCCGGCCAGGCGCGTGCAACGTCGAGCAGCGGAAGTACTCGCGGCGCTGGCGGCGACTTCTGAGGTTGCCGGCGCCGTAATCCAGGGTGAGCTGGACTCCTCGAATCCCGCGGCGCGCTGGGGCGCGGCGTTCGCCCAGGCGGCCCTCGGTTGTCCGTCACTCACCGCTGCGATGGTCTGGATCGACGGCTTGGGCTCGCCGGATAGCGATTTGCGATGGGCAGCGCACGCGTTGATCGTTCGCCATCTCTCATCAGTGGATGGGCAGGCGGTGGATGGCCTTCTGCGGGCTGCCGCGGGACCTTCCGACCCGCAGCGACGCAAGATGGCGTTGTACTGTTTGCGCGACCTCGGCCTGGAGGGAGGTGATATCTGTCGTCTGTGTGCCGTGGCGCTGGATGCCTGTGAGATCGAGGTCCGGCTGGCGGCGCTCTCAGCGTATCCGCGCGTTGTCGCGTGTCGTGCGGAGGCGGCGGATCTCGTGGCCCGCTACGTGACCGATCCGGATCCGCGCATGTGTCGCGCCGCAGCGGTGGCGCTGGGCAAGATCGGACTTCGAACGGTGACCGGGGATGCGGTGCTCCAGGCTGCGGCGCGATCGTCGGATGCGGGGTTGCGGCGTGCCTCGGCCGCTGCGTTGCAGATGCTGGGGGCGCCGCACGGCCGGCGCGATTAGTCGTCGGGTGAGTGTCGTGGGGTGAACGCCGTCGGGCGATTGCCGTGGGGTCACGCGATGTGGTTTGGGGCCGCGCCGGCGGCGACTCGAAATTGCGGTGTCTCGTTGTGCGCGTTCCTCCCGGAGTGCTAGCCTGCCGCGCATGGATCCATTGAGTACATTTATGGCATATGCGGCTGATTTCGAGCTTAGCTACACCGACGACGACTGGACGAGGGTGCGGAATCACTTCGCCGAGGACGTAGTGTACGAGGTGAAGGCCGAGTCCTTCGGCTGTAAGCTCGTCGGTCGCGAGGCGATCGTGGCCGGGCTCAAGAAGTCGCTCGATGGCTTCGATCGTCGCTTCGACACCCGGGAGATCGAGCTCGTCGGAGAACCGAAGATCGATGGCGAAGTGTTGAGCGCTGCCTGGAAGGTGCACTACGCGAAGGCGGGTTACGATCCGTTTACGCTGCGCGGTAGCTCGACGGCGCGTTGCGTCGATGGCAAGGTGCTGCATCTGATGGACGTTTACGAGCTGAGCGCCGAGAACGAATTCGCGGAGTGGCGCCGATCCAACGATCTCGACGTCAACCCGGCCTATACGTAGTCGGGCTCCTGGACGTCGCCGCGCGCCTTGGCCTGTGCCTGCCAGCGACGCGAGTCTCCCATCAATCCTTTGCGTCCGTTGCCGCCAGGTGTACGTCGTGTTGAGGGTAGGGGATGCTGCAGCCGGCTGTTTCCAGCTCCTGTTTGAGCTTGCGCATGAGATCGAAGCGCAGGTCCCAATAATCTTCTTTGGCGCACCAGGGGCGCACGACGAGGTTGACCGAGGAGTCGCCGAGCTCGCTGACGGCGACCACCGGCTCCGGATCGGTGAGAACACGGCTGTCCGCGCCGAGGACGCGGTTGATGGTGTCGATTGCGAGACCGATCTCGTCGTCGTACGAGATACCGATGACGAGGTCGTTGCGCCGATTCGGGTTGGCGGCGAAGTTGCGAATCGTCTGCCCGTAGACATCCGAGTTGGGTACGATGATCTGCACGTTGTCGGGAGTGTCCATTGTGACGCTGAACAGGCCTATCTCCGCGACGGTGCCCGCCGCTCCCGCGATGTCGACGAAGTCGCCGATGCGAAACGGGCGGAAGGTCAGCAGCATCACGCCGGAGGCGAAGTTCGACAGGGTGCCCTGCAGGGCCAGGCCGATGGCGAGGCCGGCGGCGCCGAGTACCGCGATCAACGATGTCGTTTCGACGCCGAATAGGTTGAGGACGGCGATCAGGACGATGGCTTGTACCAGGTAGTAGGCCATCGAGGAGAAAAACGGGACCAGCGTCGGGTCGGTGTCGGCGCGCTCGAGCACGCCTCTCATCCCGTTGCGGAACCGACCGGCAACGAAACGCCCGACGATGAGGACCGCAACGGCGCCGAGGATTCGGAGGCCTCCGTCGACGACCATGTCGAGGCCCTGTTGGGCCGTCGCTTGCGTCAGTCCCAGCGCTTCGAGGGCGTGTGCATTCATGGCGGTCTCCTTTGTCGCGAAGAGTAGTCGAAAAGTGGGCGTATGCAATTCGTGCCAGTACCCGCCCGGCCGAAAGAACCGCGGTGTGGGCTGATCAGTTGTCGGCGCCCTCGCCTGCGCCAATTTCGCCGGGCAGCGGCGCGCCGCAGGCGAGGTCTTCGCCACGGATTGACGACTGCCATCCTCTGGCCAGGACCAACTGTTCACAGCTGAGATTCTCGACGTTCGAGATGTCGACGTCGTTGAGATTCGCGTCGCGCAGATCCGCGTTGGCGAAATCGGCGCCGCTGAGGTTGGTATTGCGGAAGTCGGTGCCGAAGAGCATCGCCCCACGCAGGTCCGCACCGCTGAGGTCGGCACCGAAAAACGATACGCCGCCGAAATTCGTTTTCGTCAGGGTGCTGTCGCTGAGGTCGGTGCCGCGCAACTCCGCGCCGCGGAGATCGGCTTGATCCATCCGGGCGTCGTGCAGATCTGCGTCGGTGAGGTTGGAACGACGCATGTCCGATCGGGTCAGATCGGTGTTGGTAAAGATCGCCTGGTCGAGTGAGGCGTCTTGCAGGTTGGTCTGGCTCAGGTTGGCGTCGGTAAAATCGGCCCCTTGTAGGTCGAGCCCTTCCATCACCCTCTGCCCTAGCTGGGCTCCAGTGAGGTCGGCGAACGGCTTGAGGTCGGCTGGGCCGGGGACGAAAGGAGTAGGTTTCTCGCCGCCGGGATCGGCTGGGCTGTCGCCTTCGCCGGCTGCTTGCGCAGGGGCAGATGAGGTGCCGGATCGTTGCTGTCGTGCTGGTGGCCGGGATCCGCCGCTGGAAGGGGCCGCGTGTCCTGCGCCACTGTCGGGCCCTGTGGCGGGCCGGTCGCTGGTGAGGCCGGAGACGACATCGGGTGAGGCCGGGTTTTCCTCGATACCGTCGGTGTCGCTATGGCGGCGCGGCGGAATGGCCGGGCGATCGGCGGCGCGGTGTTGGCGGTCGTCGTGGCGGGCGATCGAGTTGCGGGGCGCTGTTTCTCTTGCGCGGGCTGTTTGGCGCTCGCCGCGCGCGCTCGACGGGCGCGAGTCGCGAGCTGCTGCACGGCTGCCCGTATCGGTCCGTGCCGCGCGGTGTCCGAGAGATTCGGGATGGTCCTCGTCGAAGCGATGCTAGATGCCGATCCACACGAGAATCAACGCGACCAGACCGGTGACGACGAACATCAGCTTTGGGCCTTCACTCATAACGGTTCCTCTCTCCGTTTGAACTATGGAACGGGGTGGATATTCAAGGCCATGGCGGCGCAAGATGCAGTGTCGGCGGGAGTTCGACTGGAAACTTTGGGGGCGGCAGGGGTGTCGGCCCCGATCGGTTTCGCCGGAGGAGGCCGGGTGCAGATGCGTTTTGTGGATATGGTGACGGCGGTGGCCACTGCGGTGCTGCTCGCCGCATTGCCGGCGAGTGCGGCGAGTGAAGACCCGCACGCCGGTGCCTTGGACGCCGTAGAAATCGCGGATCCCGCTGTGGCTCTGACCTTCGGGCGAATCGAGATGGCGCAAGGTCGCCGTCCGGTCCTGGTGACCGCTTATTCCGAGGGCCGGGTGATCGTCATCGATCTGGTCTGTGCGCTGGGCCGGCCGCTGGGCGACGCGGTTTCAGTCTTTCGAGCCGAGGGTTACGACAAGCTGCGCGAAATTGCCGAGAAGCCCGTCAAGTACTGCCGCAGAGTCCTGGATGTCCGAACTCTTTCGCTGCCGGTCGACCTCACGGCCCACCACATTGCCGTTGGCAACAATTATGCCGCGCCCACCGGCGCGGCGGAAGTCCAACACGAGCCGTTTTTGTTCGCGAAGATGGTGCAACCGACCGGCCCCCGGGCGGCGGTGTCAGGTGGCGACGGGTTGTTGGATTACCAGGTTGAGATCGCCTGGGTTGCGCTCGCTCCCCTCCGCAAGGGGGTTTACCCCGAGCACCTCGGGATGATTTTGGCAATCGATTACACGGACCGGGAAACCGTGCTGCATCATGTGGATTCCACCGATGTCGCTTCCGGCACCGGATTCACTGCCGGCACGAGCTTTCCCGGATATCTTCCCGTCGGCAACCTGTTCGTCATTCCGGCAGATTATCGGGTGTTCGCGCCGACGATCGAGTTGCGACTCTACGTCAATGGCGAGCGGCGTCAGGACGCTCTCGTTTCGCAGGCGATCTGGGACATCGATCGGATCGTTGCCGAAACATGGCGGCGGCAGGATCGGCGTTGGCGGTATCGCGGAGGTGAGGTGTCGATACTCGCGCACCGCAATGTGATCGCGGCGCGAACGATGATTCTCGGTGGGACACCGAGCGGTACCGTTTTCGAGGGGATTGCCACCGGCGATCGGATCGCCGGCGTCGGCGATTGGTTGTGGGGTGGGTGGGATGAATCGGTGGCAGATCGTGTGGTCGAGCGCTACGCCCGGTCTGCGCGTGAAGAGGGCAGGTACCTTCAGGCGGGCGACCGCGTCGTCGTGCACGTCGAGCGCATGGGGGTCATCGACAGCGAGGTTCGTTGACTGGTTTCACGTGTCCGCGCGATCCTGCCGTACGTGTCAATCGGGGACGTCGGGGGCGAGATCGCCGCGAAAGGCAGCCTGTGCCTCGCGCCGGAACGGCGCCGGGTCGCGTTCGTAGCGCGACGAAAAGTGGAAGTTCTCGAGACGGCGAACCCCTGCTGCGCGCGCCAGTGTACCCGCCTGGCGTGCGGTCAGGTGGTGGCGCTTGGTTGCCTCGTGTCGCTCGGAATCCAGGAAGAGCGACTCGCAGTAGAAGATATCGGCACCGCGCACCAGATCGCAGATCCGCGCCATGTTTTCCGTGGTGAAGATCGTGTCGACCACGTAGGCGATCTTCTCTCCCGGCGTAGAGAGCAGCAACTGGCTCTGCAGTTCGCCGAGCCTGAACGATTGGCGGAGCGGTTCTCCGTCACGCTGCCATTCGGCGACAATCTCGGTGTCCTCCGGTTGCTCCTCGCGCACCGCGCGTTTGAGTTCGTTGAGCCAGCGGCCGGCCGGAATGCCCAGTTTTTCCAGCCGTTCCGGGCGAACGTTGAGGCGGGTTTTTTCTTCGACCGCATAGCCCAAACACGGAATCTTGTGGTCGAGGTGGGCGGTGGTGACACTGTATCCGTCGTTGTCACAGAGCACGCCGTCGAACGGTCGCCGTCGTTCGTCCTGCGGGGTAAACGCGGTCGTCGCCGGCAAGGTGACGGAATCGACGTGATCGACTCCGATTTCGTGGACGATCAGCCGCAGGGGGTAGCTTTCGATCAGGTTCCACGTGTAGCCGGCCAGACGCCCCCGGACGTTATCGATGAACCCTGGAGGGCCGTAGAGGTTGAGGTCGCGGTCACGGGCGAGGAAGATGCGCAGGAGGTGGTCGAAGCCAATGAAATGGTCCATGTGGGTGTGGCTGACGAACACGTGATGTAGCTTGAAGAGGGATGCCGCTGGGCGCCGGTCGATTCGGCCCAGGTCGAATAGCAAGGCGCGGCCTTCGTAGCGCAGCTCGACAAAGAGTCCCGGGTCGCCGAAGGGGTGGTTGACCAGGCGAGGAATGAATGCGGACTTCATGGCCGGGTCGACCCTACCACGTGTGGCGGTGTCCGGCCTATGGGGTGGTAGGTACGGGGTGGTGTGTGGTGCGGCCAAGGACGCGGGACACGGGACGCGGTCTGCGCGGGCGAGAGGGGACGGCTCGGGCGGTTCGGCGACGGCGAATGTCTTACGCTGTTGGGTCCTTTGCGGTAGACTCACCGAATCTTGTGTTCGGCGTCTGCCCGATCCGGTCCTCGAAGGAGCCACCGATGCCTCGAAGCGAAAAGAATACTTCCGAGTTGACAGCGCTGATCGTATCTCTCTGCGTGTTGGTTTCCATCGCGGTTGCCATGGCGTCGTGTGGCAACGACATCTTCTTTCCGGGTGACATCCCGCCTACCAGCACGGCCGTGGCGACCAGTACGAGCACGCCCTGACGGCGAACCGTGTCGCGCCACTGTCGCACCGTGCCCGGATTTCATTAACCGTGGCGTCTGGGGTAGGCTTCGTCGGTTTCTTCAGCCGTCGGGCATGGCGGGTATGGGGGTGGGTGAGCCGCGTGGTGGGGAAGTCACTGAATTGGCTGGGATGGTGGTTGCCGCTGGGGCTGGTCGCATTCGGGCTGCTGGTGGGCGACGGCGCGTTGGCATGGAGCGGCGAAGTCGGCGGGGTGCCGGTCGAGGTCGGCGGATACCTGGAGACGCGCCAGGTGTTTCGTGTCGATCGCGCGACGCCGCAAGAGTTGAATCGACAGCGACTGCAGCTCAACGTGCGTTCGTGGTTGAGCGAACGGTTGTTCCTCGAGATCGATTCTTCGCTCCAAAACGGCGGCCCGGCGACCCGAGCGTCGAGTGCGGGTTTCTACAATATCGACGACGTGTTCCAGAGTCGCGCGCCGGCGGTCGAAATCGAGGAGGCGTTCCTGCGCTACGATTTCGATTCCTTGAGCATCCGGGCGGGCCAGATCAAACACGCCTGGGGTAAACTCGATCGCTACCAGCCCAACGACGGGTTGAACCCCGAGCGCTTTGCCGACCCGCTGTTGCTCGACGAAGCCGACCGCAAGATCGGAGTGCCCTCGATCGAAGCGGAATACTTTCTGCCGGATCGTGACTGGCTCCCCGAGGAGGCCAGCCTGCGCGTCGTCGTGGTGCCGCGGTATGTGCCGTTCCGTCTGCCGCTCGCCGGCGAACGCTGGTTTCCCCCCAACGCCGTTCCTCCGCCGACGTTCTCCGCGGGCGCCATCGACGTACCGCTTACCTTGGAGACCGACAACGCGCCGCTACCGGCGTTCACAGCGGCCAACGCGACCTACGCGGCGCGCTTCGCCGCTCACTACAGCGGAGTCGATTACGCCCTGTACTACCAGCACGGTATCCAGACGGCGCCGCTGTTTCGACTCGATGCCCGTGCCGACGTGACGCCCGAGGACCCCTTCGTGGTCGGGACTACGATCCTCTCCCCGGTGTTCAACAAGGTGCAGACATGGGGCGGGGACCTGGCGTTTACCTTGGGACGCTTCGGGTTCCGCGCCGAACTCGCGTATACCCGGGGCCGCGGCTTCAATCGCGATCTGCTGACTCTGGTAGACGAGCCGGCACTTGCGGACACGGTCGAGGAGGCGATCGAGGCGATCGCCGGTGGGGCGACCTCGGTTCCAGTCGATCTCGGCAAGACCTTCGCGATCAGCGACGCACTACAATGGGGTGTCGGGGTGGACACCCGGGTCGAAAAGATCGATCTCCTCCTGGAGGTTAGCCAGACCGATGTCCTGGAGCGCACCGTGCCGCTCCTGATCACCCCTACCGAGACCGTCATACTCGCCGATGTCAGGCGCTCGTTTCTTCGCGATGACTTGACGTTGCAACTCGTCTCGGTCTACGGCGCCTCGAGCGACTACACGGCTCTCATGCCGCGCTTGACCTACCGTTTCCACGACCGCATCGAGGCTCGGCTGGGGTACCTCCACATTGCCGGTCGGTCTCGATCCCGCCTCGGCCAGTACAAGGATAACGACGAAGGGTTCATTCGCCTGCGGCTCTACCTCTGAATCCGACCGGTCATGCCAGATGCTTCCAGGCATCTGGTAGCGACCAGTCGCGCTCGGGTCGCACGGGCGGCATCGTGAAGTCGCCTGTCGGTTTCCAGTGCATGGCGCGTAACTCCTCGTTGACGTGGGCCATGTTGAGCAGGTCGAGCTCGTAGCAGAATTTTCCGTCGCCGGCGTAGTAGAGAATGGATACGCCGGGTTGGGTATGTCTGGCTCCGTCGGCATCTTTGCCGATCCGCTGTGCCCACATGGTGACGACGCGGCGGCCGTCGACAATGGTCCAGATCTCGGGGAAGCTCCAATCTTCCAGACCCAACATGCTCTCGCGCATGAACTCCCGAATATTGTCGCGCCCTTCGATACGCCCCCACGCTGGATCGATGAAAACCGCGTCGTCGGTGAAGAATTCCGAAAGTGCTCCCCAGGGCAACTCGCCGCGGTCGATACGGTCGCGGGTTTGCGTGTAGCGCTGATAGGTTTCGCGCGCTTCCCTCTCGATCTCCTGACTCATCAATCCTCCCCGTAGGCTATGTATGTTGGATGCGCGGCCGCGACGTCAAGGCCGCGCTGCGCCGCCGCGATACGTGTCGAAACAGTGACCGCGACAGCGGCAGATCAGCGCCGTTTGAGGGCGCGATCGACTTCTCGCGCGACCTCACGATCGCGAATCGCGGCGCGTTTGTCGTGGCGCTTTTTGCCTTTGGCCAGGGCGATCTCGACCTTCGCGCGTCCTTTGCTGAAGTAGAGTCGCAGCGGGATCAGAGTCAGCCCGCGCTCCTTGATCTTACCATCGAGCTTGTCGATTTCTCTGCGGTTGAGGAGAAGCTTACGGGCGCGAACGGGGTCGTGGCCGAACTGGGACGCCGGGTCGTAGGGGCTGATATGCGCATGGAACAACCACACTTCGCCTTTCTGAAAGCGGGCGTAGCTGTCCTTGAGGTTGGCTTTGCCGTCGCGCAACGACTTCACCTCACTGCCGACGAGAACCAGTCCGGCCTCGAACCTCTCGCCGATCTCGAAGTCGTGCGCGGCGCGCCGGTTGACGGCGATGTTGGCCTGACCGGGTTTCTTCGGTCCCTTTTTCTTCGACTTGCCCGCCACGAGTAGGAAGGTAGCCGGGAATCGTGACGGAATCCATGCGGTCGTCCGCGCGCCTACCCGCTCGCCGCGGCGATCCGGTCGCGCAGAGCTGCGTGTTCGGCGCAGGGGAGCTCGATGCGCGGGCGGTGCGGGCGGCGCAGGGCGTGGATTCGGTCGGCACTGCTCTGGAGTGCCGCTTGCGAAAGCTCCCCGGACTCGAGTGCGTGCTCGAGCCGGGCCGCGGTGCGCACGGTATTGGCGAAATCGTTGCAGATGAGGAGCCAGTCGCAGCCGGCTTTCAACGACGCGACCGCGGCGTCGGCGACGCTGGCCGTGCTGCTCACGGCTCGCATTTCGAGGTCGTCGCTGACGACGATCCCGGTGTAGCCGATCTCGTTGCGCAGCAGATCGTGCAGGATGGCCCGCGACAAGGTCGCCGGGTACAGCGGGTCGAGTGCCGGGTAGAGGACGTGTGCCGTCATCAAGAGGGGGATCCTCTGCTCTGCCGCGGCGCGAAACGGTACCAACTCGATCTCGTCGAGCTGTTGCCGCGACTTGCCGACCACTGGCAACTCGAGGTGGGAGTCGCTATCGGTGTCGCCGTGGCCCGGGAAGTGTTTGCCACAGGGGATGATTCCGGAAGCCCGCAGGCCGCGCGCGAAGGCGAGCGCAAGCCGGGCAACCTCGTGCGGCGACGAGGCGAAGGCTCGCTCGCCGATGATCGGATTGGCGGGATTCGAGTCGACGTCGAGGACGGGAGCGAAGTCGATATCGATGCCAGCCGAGGCGAGCTCCAACCCCATGGCGCGCCCCACTGCCTCGGCCGTCTCGTCGTCGCGAATCGATCGCGCCGCGGGAAAGTCGGTGAATGGAGTGCCGACGCGGACGATCCTGCCGCCCTCGTGATCGATCGACACCAGCGGTCGCGATGGAAGGCTGTGCAGTTCGTCGGTCAGGCCGCGCAGTTGATCGATCGACTCCACGTTGCGACGGAAGAGGATCACGCCCGACGGTTGAATGCGCTCCAGAGTCAGCCGTGTCGGGCGGTCGAGCCAGGTTCCCGGAATTCCGGTGGTGATCGCAGCGCCGATGATCTCGCTCGTCGAAGTGGCCATCTGCAACCTATAGCCGATCGCACCGCGGCTGGGCACGCCCGGCGATCGAACCGTAGATGCAGCGCCGACTCGGGTAGACAGATCCGGATCGGGCATGGTAGCTGTGCCCGCGTGTCGGCGCAGCGCAGCGAGGTTGGTCCACCGGCGGTGTCCTGAACGGCCTGTCGAAAAGCCGGACACGCGCTGCAGAGGGTCTCTCGGTGCCGTGGCTGCATTGCGAAATCCTCAACAAAACCAAGAACTTTGCTTCCGGCTTCGGGCCTTGTCCCGGTGCTGAGACCGTCGTTTTCGCCCGCGCACCTGTTGCTCAACGGACCGTCAACTCGGAGCCAGTATTTGCGAAATAAGCCCTACATTGTCGTCGAAGGCCCGATCGGCGCCGGCAAAACGACGCTTGCCCGACTTCTTGCAGACGAGAAGCAGGCGAGGTTGGTCCTTGAAAAGGTGGAGGAAAATCCCTTTCTCGGTCGATTTTACGAAGAGCCCGACAAATATCGTTTGCAGGCCCAACTGTACTTCTTGCTGACCCGGTACCGGCAGCAGCAGGAGCTTGCACAAGCGGATCTCTTCCGCCAGAATTTGGTTTCCGACTACTTGTTTGCGAAGGACCAGCTGTTCGCACAGGTTAATTTGGACGCGGATGAGCTCGCTCTCTACAGGCAACTCTTCGGTTTGCTCGACGCTCGACTGGCCAAGCCCGACCTGGTCGTATATCTGGAGGCCCGCCTTGACGTGCTCATGGCGCGTGTGCGAAAGCGGTCGAAGGACTATGAGCGCAATCTGACGCCGGAGTACGTTCGAAGGATAGCGGAGGCATATCGAGACTTTTTTTTCCACTACGACGAAACACCTCTTCTCGTCGTCAACTGTTCGGAGATCGACTTCGTCGAGCACGCTGAAGAGACGGACGATTTGATTCGGGAGATCGACGAGATGGGGCAAGGCATTCAACACTACATACCGCTTGGATCCAGGTGAGACTGGCCGCTGGCTGGTCGTAATTGGACCGAGACGGAAGGCGATAGCCGAAACGAACGGCGGGAGCCGGAAATCCAGTGTGAGCGGCAACGATGAGTCGACTCGCGCGAGCTGGATCGAGGGTATTCAGTCCCCCAGATGTTCCGTCAAAGCCTTCCCAATCGGAGGAGGGTTTTGAATGGAACAGGCCAAGGTAACCGTGCCGGGGGTCGCCCGCGCGAAGGCGAGCGGCGTGCCGGTCGTCGCCATCACCGCTTACGACTATCCGTTTGCGCGGATCGCTGATGAAGCCGGTATCGACTTCATTTTGGTTGGCGATTCGCTGGGGATGGTTGTGCAGGGCGATGATACGACCCTGCCAGTGACCATGGACGAGGTCATTTATCATTCGCGCATGGTGGCGCGTGGTCGCCAGCGAGCGTTGCTGGTCGCCGACATGCCTTTCGGGTCGTACCAGGTCGAGCCGCGCGAGGCGGTCAGCAACGCCTGCCGTCTGATCAAGGAAGGCGGCGCCGAAGCGGTCAAGCTCGAGGGGGGCCGGGCGATTGCGGATACGATCCGGCGCATCGCCGACGTTGATATACCGGTGGTCGGCCATATTGGTCTGACTCCCCAGTCGGTGCACCGGATGGGCGGCCACAAAGTGCAGGGGCGCCGGCGCGGCAATGCGCCGGGGCAGCGCGAGCGGGTGCTGGACGACGCCCTTTCCGTCGAGGCGGCGGGGGCGTTCGCGGTGGTTCTCGAGGGTATCCCGATGGACCTCGCGGCGGAGATCACCGGCACGTTGTCGATTCCGACGATTGGTATTGGTGCCGGTCCTCATTGTGACGGCCAGATTTTGGTTCTTCACGACGTCCTTGGGTTGTGCGACAACTTGGCGCCCAAGTTTGCGAAGAAGTATGCCGACCTCTGGCGAGATGCGCGCGGCGCGATCGCGGCTTACGCCGGTGAGGTTCGCGGCGGGGCATTCCCGACGACCGAGCATAGCTTCCAGGGGCTTCAGCCAGTGCCGGCCTCGGCTCCGATAGCGGCCGAGGGCTGAGGGCTAAAGGGGCGATCGTGATCGCGATCGATCACGCGGCGGATATGCGCGGCTGGGCGGACGAAGCTCGGCGCGCCGGGCGTAGCGTCGGTTTCGTACCGACGATGGGATATTTGCACGAAGGTCACCTGAGTCTGGTCCGCCTGGCGCGGCAGAAAACGGACGTTTGTGTCGTTTCGATTTTCGTCAATCCGCTGCAATTCGGAGCGAACGAGGACCTCGATCGTTATCCGCGCGATGAGGCCGGAGACCGGGCTAAGCTGATGTCGGAATCCGTAGACGTTCTCTACCTACCTCATGCGTCGGCGATGTACGGACCGGAGTTTCAAACGCGAGTCGGCGTAAGCGAGGTCTCCCAAGGGCTGTGCGGCGAGGGTCGCCCGGGGCATTTCGACGGTGTGACGACGGTCGTGGCCAAGCTGTTCAACGCGGTGCGGCCCGACGTTGCCGTCTTCGGTGAGAAGGATTACCAGCAGCTGGCGACGATCCGTCGCATGGTGGCCGACCTCGATTGGGGCATCGATATCGTTGCCGGTACGATCGTGCGCGAGGCGGACGGACTGGCGATGAGCTCGCGCAACGCCTACCTTTCTGCCGACGAGCGCGCGGCGGCTTTGGCGATTTCTCGTTCCCTCGGCGCGGCCCGGCGCGTTTGTAGCCGCGGTGAGCGCTCAGCCGCGGCCGTTCTCGATCGGGTGCGCGAGGTGATTGCGAGCGAGCCTCTGCTGAAGATTGAGTATGCGGAGGTTGTCGATCCCGCCACGATCCGTCCGGTCGGGGAAGTTGGGGCGTCGCTGCTCGCGCTCGCGGTCCGTGTCGGCAAAACCCGGTTGATTGACAACACCCTTCTCACAGCGGCGTGAGTGGGCGAGAGGAGCACCGATCATGGCCACCCGGAAAATGCTTCGCAGCAAAATTCACCGCGCGACGGTGACCGGAGCTGACCTGCACTACGAGGGCAGCGTTACCATCGACTCCGACCTGATGGAGCGGGGCGACATCCTCGCCAACCAGGAAGTCGAAATCTGGAACGTTACCAACGGTGAGCGGTTTCGGACCTACGCCTTGCACGGCCAGCCTGGTTCCGGCGTGGTCTGTGTCAACGGCGCAGCGGCGCACAAGGTTAGCCGTGGCGACCTCGTGATCATCGCTACCTTCGGCTGGATGAGTGACGAGGAGGCGCGTGATTTCGAACCCAAGCTGATCTTCGTCGACAAGCGCAATCGACCGAAGGAGCTACGCGCCGAAATTGCTGGTCAATCCGAGGTGGAGAAAGTGGTCTGGCAGTGACCCTCGCGTGAGTCGATCGCGGAATTGGCGGTCGTGCAGTCAACGGTGGCTCGCGCGTTGTGCATTAGGCTCGTTGGGCGCGGTGTTGAGCAACTTTGCGAGAGACCGCTTGTAGGGACGCGTGGCTACGCCGCGGTCGGTGATGATCGCGGCGATCAAATCGTTCGGTGTGACATCGAATGCCGGGTTGACCACCTTGACTCCGCGCGGGGTGATCGCCTCGTCGAGGAGATGGGTGACCTCTCGCGGAGGACGCTGCTCGATTGGGATGTCGTCTCCGGCGGCGGTGTTCGGATCTACGGTCGACACTGGTGCGGCGACGTAGAACGGAACGCGGTGTCGCGCAGCCAGGACCGCTACCATGTAGGTGCCGATCTTGTTTGCGGCGTCTCCGTTGGCAGCGATGCGATCGGCTCCGACGACTACTGCGTCGATCGCTCCGCACTTGAACATGTGTCCCGACGTATTGTCGGTGATGACCGTGACGGGGATCTTGTCCTTTTTCAGCTCCCAGGCGGTCAATCTCGCGCCCTGGAGAAAAGGCCTGGTCTCATCCGCAATCACGGCGATGCGCTTGCCCGCTTCGCGGGCGGCGCGAATTACGCCGAGAGCGGTTCCATAGCCCGCCGTCGCCAGGGCGCCTGCGTTGCAATGGGTCAGGACGCTGCCCTTGTCGGGTAGGAGAGGGGCACCGTGCATGCCGAGCGCGCGGTTGTTGGCGATGTCCTCGTCGTGGATGGCCAGGGCCTCTTGCAGTAGCACCTCGCGTACGACTTCGGGGTTGCGGTCGTGCACCTCACCGAACACGCGCTGCATGCGCTCGATGGCCCAGAAAAGATTGACGGCCGTGGGTCGAGTCGCTGCGAAGCGCTTGCAGATCCGCTCGAAGCTGCGCTCGAGGTCCCGTGGCTTTGCGGTCTGTACGCCGAGCGCTATGCCCATGGCCGCGGTCACTCCGATCGCGGGTGCACCGCGTACGACCATGTCCTTGATCGCTCGCGCGACTTCCCGGTGATCGCGGTGGACGCGGTAGACTTCCTGTGCGGGGAGTAATCGTTGGTCGAGTAATACCACGGCGCCGTTACGCCACTCCACGGGACGAATCATAGTTCGGAACGATACGACTCGTCGTGCGTGTGGTCAACGCTTCCGTGAGGGAAGGTGAAGTCGGTGGCGGCCGTTGCGATCTCGCCGCATCGAATTTGGCGCGTACGCAACTTCGATGCGGCGCAGCACGGTCTCGAGCGGAAGTCGGTGGGTGCAGAACCGGTCATTGTCGCATACTCCACAGTGTCGGGCTGCCTGCAACACCGCGACGCTCCCGCCCGGTCGCCAGGTCGTTGGATCGGAGTCTGCGAACAGGGCGCATCCGCAACAGGACTGTGCAGCCGCCAGATGTGCGATCCCCGAATCGTTGCCTACGAAGAGCGGCATTCGCTCGAGAATCGCGGCGACGTGGTCGAGTGGCTGGTTGCGGACGGCGAGGTCGCAGCGCGGTAGATCGCTGGAACCTTCCGCGGGTCCGAACAACCCGACAACCCGGCCACCGCGTCGCTGCCACTCGACGGCAAGATCTGCCATTCCCATCCAGTTCTTGCGCTGGCTCCCGCTGCCCGGGTGAAGAGCCAGCCAGTTGGTACCGGGATCGCTGCCGGCGAGTAGTCGGTCGGCCCAGCGGCGGGAACTGCAGGCGATGCGTATCTCTGCGTGGGTGTCGCGTTCGATGCCGACGCATTGGGCGAAATAGTCGCGCGCGTGTTGGCCGGTCCGGAATCCACGGAATGGGAAGACACGCGTTCGGCCGGCGCCCAACGCTTCGAGATTGCTTCGGAATCGGGCGTCCCGGATACCGGTCCAAGACAGAATCCGGTCGAAGTCTGCCAGTGGAAAAGCGGCGGGGGGAAGCGGCGATTGCCCATAGAGCGCGGCGATCGTGCGTCCATCGATCGACACGACTGCGAATCTCGCGGGGTCGAGGAGAGGTGCGTAGGCCGCATGGGTGACGAGCGTGAGTGGTCCCCGGAGGGATCTCTGGATCGCCTGCGCGGTCGGCAGAAAACACAGAAAGTCTCCCAGCGCGCCGGGAAAGAAAATGACGCAGGTCGCGGCAGTGGATGGCGAACTCATCGGAATCTGCGCCGATCTTCGCGAAAGCACGGTTGTCGCAGCGAGCCGTCGGTGTCGGTGGCTACGAGCCAGTCGATGTCATGGGCGGCGTCGATCATCACCTCCATACTGCCACAGTCGGTGCCGCTTGCAGTGCCGGCGGCCCTGAGCACGGGATACCCGGATCGGCTTCAATTGACACGCTCCTGGGGCGTCGATAAGTGTTTTTGGTATCGGGGGTCTGGAAAGTCCAGAGGATCGAAAGAAACACGCGCGCGGCCAAGTGCGCGAGTGGCATGGAGCATCAGGGCGAGATCGAACGATCGACGCCGTGTCACTTGTGCGGTGCGGCGAGTGTGTGTGCCGCAATATCGTTCGGAGAAGAAACCCCACTATGTTTAGCTTTCAGCGTATTACCTTTGGTTTTCAGCCTTTGGTTTTCATTCCTTGGCCCCTCCTCAGCCTGAGCCTTAGCCCGTGCCTCAGCCTACGAGCGAAGCGAGTTTCGGTCTAGATGCGGCCGGTCGTTGCGAAAACTCCGCTCGACCTGATCGGCGATACTCCCGTGATCAGGCTCAATCGCCTGGTGCGCGAGGACGGTGCCGAGGGCATTGCCGAGGGCATTGCCGAGGTTTGGGGCAAGCTCGAGTCGAACAACCCCGGCGGTAGCCTCAAGGACCGAATCTGCCTCGGCATGGTTGAGGCCGCGGAGGAGCGGGGCGATATCAAGCCAGGAGACACGCTGATCGAATCGACTAGTGGCAACACCGGTATTGGGTTGGCGCTGGTCGCCGCAGTCAAGGGGTATCGGCTGATTTTGACGATGCCGGACACCATGAGCGTCGAGCGTCGAAGTCTGTTGATGGCCTATGGGGCCGAGCTCCTTCTGACACCCGATACCAAGGGCATGCACGCTGCCGTCGACAAGGCGGAGCAGCTGTTGTCCGAGAACCCCGACTACTTCATGCCGCAGCAATTCAGCAACCCCGATAACCCGGCTTCGCACCGCCGCACGACCGCGCGCGAATTGGTCGAGCAGTTCGAGCGAATCGATGCGTTCGTGGCCGGCGTCGGTACGGGTGGTACCGTGACCGGTGTTTCCTCGTTGCTGCGCGAAAAGATGCCGGGCGTGGCAATCATCGCCGTCGAGCCGAAGTCGTCGCCGGTTCTCTCGGGCGGAGATCCGGGTTACCACGAAATTCAAGGCATCGGCGCCGGTTTCGTCCCCGACGTGCTCGACCTCGATTCGTACGACGAGATCATCACCGTGGGTGACGATGAGGCGGCGGAGACCACCCGGCGCCTGGCGCGTGAAGAGGGTCTGCTGCTCGGAATCTCCTCCGGTGCCAATTGTTGTGCGGCGCTGCAGGTGGCGCGGCGGCTGGGGCCGGGCAAGGTCGTCGTGACCATGCTCTGTGACACGGGGGAACGCTACTTGACGACGGAGGTTTTCGCGAGCAATGGACCGAGCTGACAGATTTGTCGACGCGGCCGTGCTGAAGGAAGAGGCCCTGCGTAAGAACCTGCGCGCGATGGGGAAGGTTCTCCTCGCATTCTCCGGTGGTGTCGACTCGAGCTACCTCTTGAGGGTGGCGTACGAGGAGATCGGTCCCGGCGTTCTGGCGCTGACGACGTCTTCGCCGACGTCGCCCCAGGGCGACGAAGAGCTGGCGCGTTCGCTTTCCGCCGAGTGGGGTGTCGAGTACCTGGTGGTCGACGCGAATGAGCTCGACATCCCTGGTTACGCCGCCAATCCGACCAACCGGTGCTACTTCTGTAAGGGTAGCCTGTATGAAATCTGTCGCGCCGAAGCCGACCGGCGCCAGATCGGCTGGATCGTCGACGGCGTCAATTGCGATGACCTCGGCGATTACCGACCGGGCCTCACGGCCGCCGAGGAGAAGCACGTGAAACATCCGTTGGTCGACGCTGGACTGACCAAGGTGGAAATCCGCGGTCTCAGTCGACGTCTGGGCCTGCCGACCGCGGACAAACCCTCGAGTCCCTGTCTGTCGTCGCGATTTCCCTACGGTACCGAGATCACACCGGAACGCCTGGCGAAAGTCGCGGCAGCCGAGGAAGTCCTGAGGCGGCATGGTTTTCTCGAGTGCCGCGTGCGCTTCCACGATGCGGTGGCGCGCATCGAGGTAGCGGCCGACGAGATCACTCGCTTGATGTCGGACGAGGTCCGACCGGTGATCTGGGATGGAATACGCGACGCTGGGTTCCTCTATGTTGCGGTGGATCTCCGCGGCTTCCGTTCGGGTAGCCTCAACGAGGCCATTGGCCGGAGTCCAGCAACCACTCGGCCCAGCGTAGGTCGTCCTTCGTCGTGATCTTACGCAGGATCGGGTCGCCCTCGACGACCTGGACTGGCTGGCCGTAGGCCTCCACCAGGGCGGCGTCATCGGTCGCCGTATTGCTGGGTGCGGCGCGGTGTGCGGATACGAGTAGCTCGCGACGAAAAGCCTGCGGGGTCTGCGCGAGCCATACTCGATCGCGCGGTGGCGTCGATTCGATGCGCCGGTTGCCGTCGACCAGTTTCACCGTATCGATGGCCGGTAGGGCGGCAATGGCGGCGCCGCAGTTGGTCGTCGCCTCGAGCACGTCGCGGAGGACGCGAGCGGGGAGGAACGGTCGCGCGGTGTCGTGGATGACCACCGTCGCGGCCTCGGGGCAAGTCCGCAGACCGGCGCGGACTGAATCCTGGCGTTCTTCGCCACCGGCCACTACTCGGGCCGGCCATCGCCACGATCGCCGGCCGACCAACTCGCCGACCTCGCGTGTGTGAGATGCCGGAGCGACGACGACGACCTCGACAGGGCCGTGGCGACCCGAGTCGCTCGTCGTCGCAGCGTCGATCGCGGTCAGGCAGTGAAGTAGGATCGGCTTGCCGCCCAGTTCGACCAGGGCTTTGGGCAGATCGGCCCCCAAGCGCGCACCGGGGCCGCCGGCGACGACCACGATGGCTACGGGATGCGCGGCCATTGGCGCAGGCCGTCCAAGCCTCAGGGTGCGAAGATATCGGTGAGCTCTTCCATGATCTTCTCTTCGGGACGCTCCCGAGCGATCGAGAGCTCTTTGACCAGCAGGTTGCGCGCTGTGTCCAACATTTTGCGCTCACCAAAGGACAGTTCTTTGTCCGCCTTGAGCACGAACAAGTCGCGCAGCACCGTGGCGATTTCGAGGACCGAACCGGTCTTGATCTTCTCGGTGTACTCGCGGTACCGGCGGTTCCAGGTCTGCTGGTCGATCTCGACTTTCTTCTCGCGCAGGATCTTGTAGACCTTGTTCACCATGTCCTTGCCGATAACGCAGCGCAGCCCGACCACATCGACGTTTTCGGTCGGGATCATGATGGTCATGTCACTGTCGAGAATGCGCAGCATGTAGAACTGCCTCTCGGTGCCTGAGACCACCTTGTTCTCGATGCTGTTGATGACTCCAACGCCGTGCGCGGGGTAGACGACTTTCTCGCCCACTTTAAACATGCAGCCTCCGGTCGTCCCGCGAGAGCGGGTGCAGGGAATTTCGCCAGTATCGCAGACAGACTAGGGCGAGGTCAATGGACCCTTCCCGAGACGGTGTCTGTGGTTCGCATACCCCAGGTCGTCGGCATACGGCGCTTGGCCGTCTCGGTGCCACGTTGGCGGACCGGAGCGATTTCACAGGACGGTGGCCGAAAGCCGATGACCGCGCCCGATTGGCCGGCATCGGTGTTCGATGGAGGGTCACAGATTGCTCAGGGAGCCGGAGTGAATTGCCGCGAATATTCCGTCGTACGCGTTGCGCAGTGATCTGGACGCCAGATGGCTGCGCCAGGCCAGCTCGAGGAGCTGATAGCCGAGGCGCGGAGAGCCGATTGCGCCGCTGACGGTGCGCAGTGGTGACAGTCTGCCGTGGTCCAATAGCCCCTGGAGATTGGGGGTGGCCGAGTGCACGGGATCGAGGATAGCCCTGAGACTTGCGAAGTGCGCATTCCCGGCAGCCGCGACCTCGGCTACCCCGGAGCTCTCCATATCGACGGCGATGGCGCCGGACTGGGATGCCAGGCTCGTTTTGGCGGATCGATCGAGGAGTGGGCTGCGGCTGGTAGCGATCGCATCGTCGGTGGAGCGCGCCCTGGCGAGAGCCGTTCCGATGCGGATCAGCTCGCGTCGGACGATCGGCGATGTTGGCCATTCCTCGACAGCCGGTTCTGGGCCGACGATGCGCGACGGAGCGATCAGGTCACCGCTGCGCAGAGACGCCGCCAAGCCGCCCGCGCAGCCGCTGTTGATGATGAGTGTCGGGTGCACTCTGGCGATCAATTCGCGCGTAGAGCGTCGTGCGGATTTGAGGCCGACGCCGGTCTGGTAGACGACGATTGCGCGACTGCCGATTCGTGTCTGCCATTGCCGAGGACCGAACGGCACGACGGTTTCCGCGTTTCGTTCGAGTGCCCTCCGCAGCGCGCGCAACTCCCAGTCGAGCGCGGCGCCGACTGCGATCGGGGCGCGTCTCTCGGTGCCGTCTCGTCGCGGGTGGTGCATGGTGATGCCGGTCAAGAGATTCTCACAGTTTCACTCGAGTGCTTGCGGCGTTGGCGACAGGCCGGTACATATGGGGCGGCCGCGCGCAAGAAGGCCCGCCATGATAGCGGCTGCGTTGCAGGTGGTCCAAGCGATGGAGCGATATATCCGATTCATCGTCCACCACCGGTGGGCGACCGTGCTTACCCTCATCGGGGTGACGGCGTTTTTTGCAGCTCAGTTGTTGGCGTTGCGACTCGAGATCCGCCGCCGCGCCAATATCCCGCAGGATCATCCGTACGTGTTGGTACAGAACCGGATGGCGGACCTGTTTGGTGGCGAAGGGGTCGCCATCATCGGCGTGGTGGCGGATGAAGGCGATATCTATACCCTGGACATCCTGGCCAAGATCTTCCGCATCACCGAGGGAATTCTGGAGATCCCCAAGGTAATCGAGACCAGTGTCTTCTCGATTGCTGCACCCAGCGCCCGAGTGATCGTGGCGGACGAACCGGGGCTGATGGACATCCATCCCCTGATGGAGGAGATCCCGACCACGCCTGCGGAACTCGACCGCATCCGTCGCGAAATTGGCGAGGATCGCTTTTTTCGTGGGAAACTGGTTTCCGAGGACGGGCGTGCGGCGGTGATCGTCGCCGACTTCGATTACGGCATTCGCGACAAAGACCTGGTTGCGAGGATCGAGGCGGTGGTCGCGCCCGAGCGTGGTCACGGCGTTCGCATCGCGCTCGCCGGTTCGCCAATCCTGCGTGCAGCGCTGACCCGCTATACCGGGATGATCGCCTACCTGTTTCCCCTCGCCGTGTTGGTGATCGGCTTGATCCACTGGGAGGCATTCCGCACCGTGCAGGCGATGGTCCTGCCTCTGGTCACGGCCCTGATGAGCGTGATCTGGGCGCTTGGTATGATGGCGGCGCTACGGTTGCCGATGGACACCTGGAGCGCCATGACGCCGGTATTGATCCTGGCGGTCGCGGCCGGTCATGCGGTGCAGATCCTCAAGCGGTACTACGAGGAGTTTGCCGTCGATGGCGATAACGACGAGGCGATCGTCCGCACGATTGTCGCGGTTGGCCCGGTCATGCTCACCGCCGGTGCCGTCGCCTCGGCCGGGTTCGCATCTCTCACGACCTTTGGCGTCAAGAGCGTACGGGTCTTCGGTTTGTTGTTGGCGTCGGGGATCCTCAGCGCGCTCGTCATCGAGATGACCTTTATTCCGGCGTGTCGGTCGTTGTTGCCCAGCCCGCGGCTACGCGAGGTCACCCGAGAACGAAGTGGCCGGTGGTTGGACGTGGTGTTGGACTGGCTGGCGTCTCGGATCATCGAACGTCCGCGAGCGATGTTGTTTGGCGCCGCGGCGTTGATTTTGATATCGGCGCTGGGTGCCACCGGGCTCCGAGTCGACAATAGTATACGATTTTGGTTCGCGCCTTCGACGCAGGTACGTCGTGACGATGCGCTCCTCAACCAGACTCTGGCCGGGACCGCGACGTTGCGGATTCTGGTGGAGGGCGCGGAAGAAAACGTGCTTCAGCGGCCCGATGTCCTGATGGCCATTGACGATCTCTGTGCGTACCTCGAAGCCGATCCGGAGATCGGCGGCGTGACTTCACTGTCCGGCTACGTCAAGCGGATGCACCAGGCGATGCATGACGGCGACCCGGACTATTATCGGGTGCCAGACGATGAGGAGACGATCGGCACCGACCTCTTCCTCTACTCGATGGCCGCCGGTCCCAACGGGCTGACCGCGTTTGTCGATGCCGGGTACCGGAACACGATGATCCGCGCTCTCAGCAAAACGGACTCGGCCTCGTTCTCGCGCGACTTACTGCATCGCCTGCGCAAATTCTCCGATGAGCGGTTTCGCGGCTTACCGGTGGAGGTCGGGATCGCCGGAGGAACTCTGGGGATCCAGACGGCGCTCAACGACGTGGTCGTCGAGGAGAAGGTCTCCAATATGATGCAAGTGAGTGCCATCATCTTTCTGCTTTGCTCTTGGCTGTTGAGGTCTTTCATCGGTGGTCTCTTCGTTCTTCTACCCCTGGCGGTGGCGGTGGCGTTCAATTTCGGCGTGATGGGGTGGACCGGCACCTGGCTCGACATGGCAACGGCGACGATCACAGCGATGGGAATCAGTATCGGCGCCGATTTCGCAATCTATCTGATCTTCCGGATTCGCGAGGAGCTCGGTCGCGGTGGCGATCCCGCGGACGCGATTCGTACCAGCCTTCGTACTTCCGGCAAGGCGATCTTCTTCGTCTCGTCGGCGGTTGCGCTCGGCTACCTGGTACTGCCGTTGTCTGGATTCAGCATATGGATCCGCTTGGGGTTTCTCACGTCGGTCATCGTCGCGGTGAGTGCGATCGCGACGCTGGTGCTCATCCCGTCGCTGGCGCTACTGTTCCGGCCGCGATTTTTGTATCGTTGAGGCGCTCGGTTGGCTGGAGGCAGGCAGATCTTTACTTCTGTTCCGGTCGCGAATATGGGGTAGCACGGCTCGCCCGGACCCGGACGATATGGTGACATTCGCAAACTCCGGCGGCAGGGTTGGAGGGATTCCATGGATCGTCTCGACTACAAATCACGGGCGCGCACTGCATTTGACCGGTTTCGGGATGATTTGCTCCGGGCCAGTCGGGAGATCCACGCCCACCCGGAGCTCGCCTACGAGGAGACGCGAGCCTGCGACTTGTTGTGCGGGGTGCTCGAGCGAGCCGGTGTGCAAGTCGAGAGGGGAGTCGCGGACATTCCGACGGCGTTCGTCGCCAGGGTCGGAACGGGGCGGTTCCACATCGCGTTCTGCGCCGAGTACGACGCGCTTCCGGATATCGGTCATGCCTGTGGGCACAACATCATCGCGACTTCTTCTCTTGGGGCTGGCTTGGCGCTGGCCGAAGTGGCCGATGATCTCGATTTGACGGTCAGTATCATCGGCACCCCGGCCGAAGAGATTGGCGATGGCGGTGGCAAGATCCTGTTGCTCGAGCGCGGGGTGTTCGACACCGTCCACACGAGTATGATGGTTCACCCGGGCCCGCTCGACGTGACCATGCCGCCGATGCTGGCGTGTGCGAGCTTCGACGTCCATTACCGAGGGGTCGAGGCGCATGCGTCGGCCTTTCCGCAGCGCGGCGTCAACGCCGCCGACGCGATGACCATCGCGCAAACGGCGATCGCGCTGTTGCGCCAGCAGATGCGCGGTGGCGATCGAGTGCATGGGATCGTGACGCACGGAGGTGAGGCTGCGAATGTGATCCCGGGCCACACCTCGGCCCGTTATATCGTCAGGTCGAAGACCTTCCCGCATCTCGAGGAGATCAAGGCCAAGGTGGTTCGCTGCTTCGAGGCCGGTGCGGTTGGTTCGGGGGCGGAGCTCGAGATTCGTGGTGGCACCCGGCCGTACGCGCACATGCAACACGCGACCGAGCTGGCGGCGTTGTACCAATCGAACGCCGAAAGTCTCGGGCGGGTGTTCCCCGAATTGGGGAGAGCGCTCGAACGGGGTGCCGCGTCGACAGATATGGGGAACGTATCGGTGCAAATGCCCGCGATCCATCCGATCATCTCGATCGACGCGAATCGTTCGGTGCCGCACCAGCCGGAGTTTGCCCAGTACTGTGTCGGGCACTCCGCCGATCGGGCTATGGCGGACGGCGCTTTGGCTCTGGCGTGGACGGCAATCGACGTCGCCGCCGATGAGGGGCTGCGCGCCGAGTACGAACGTCAGCTGACCGTGCGGCTCGACACGTAAACGCCGCTTCGGAAGTCTTCGAAGTATTCCCCGAGTTGGGGGTGCTCGATCGGTGTCGGATCGGCGGTGGGGGCGAGGTGGCGTTCCGCGACGTAGGTCGTATCGTGCGTACCGTGTACCAAGACGTGGTACCACGGGCGGTCCTTCGGTGGCCGGCTCTTTGCCACGGCGTCGTACCACTCCTCGGAGAGCTGGAAAACCGGGTCGACGTCGACGATGACACCGCGATAGTCGAAACGGCTGTGATGGACCAGCTGCCCGATCGCAAATTTCGCGTGGTTCATCAGGCCCTTGGGGAAACCGGTTGGCGTGTGTTCACTCACCTTTGCACGTGACCTTGTCGAGCACCGCATCGCGGAACTTCTGCTTGCAGAATGGGATCGGTGCCGTGGCGTTGATGGGGTTGCCGGAAATGATCGCCTCGGCACACTGGCCGTCGATCGCGCCGACGCTCGCCATGCCGGCGGACGGCTCCGCGCCGAGGGCGAGGTCGATCTGGATCATGGTCAGCGGTAGCACGGGGCTGCGATCGACGCTCCCCTTCTTGGCTTTGATCTTGACCTGGAGCGCCGACTTGCCGCCCGCTCGCAGATCCTTGAGCTGGAAGGTCGATATTCCCCTGGCCGATCCCGGGGTGCAGGCGGGTGGCAGCGCGCCGGACTTGTTAGAGTACTTCCACCGTGACTTGGTCGTGTTGACGACTGTGCTCCAGCCGTCGCGCGCACCGCAATTCTGTGGCGCGCCGACAGCGCCCCCCGGAATGTCGACTTCGTAGAACACGCCGGCCGAGTCCTCCAACACGAAGTGGATCCCGTCGCTCTGCGGCGCGATCGGCAGGGCCGGTTGGGCGACATTGAAGAACCCTTTCATCAGGATTCCCTGCTCGCCGTCCGGCTTCGATAGGTTCTTCAGGATCAGGCGCAGCTTGGCCGGGTGTTGGTTCGGCGGAGTTTGAGGATCCGCGCTCCAGTCGAGGGTAGTGCAGTTGTCTTGGTCGTCGATGATACCGTCGCCGTCGCGATCCTGGCAGCCTGCTATCGGATCGAAGACGCATCCGATGGCGCTGTCGCAACTGTCTGAGGTGCACGGATCGGGATCGGAGCAGATCGGCGGTGCCCCGCCCACACAGGTTCCCGCGACGCAGACGTCGGAAGTGGTGCATGCGTCGCCGTCTTCACACGGTAGAGTGTTGTCGCTCGATAGGCAGCTGCCGTCGAGACATGAATTGTCGGTGCAGGGGTTGCCGTCTTCACAGTCGATCTGGCTGCCGACGCACGAGCCGAGGGTGCACGCGTCGTTCTCAGTGCAGGCTTCTCCGTCGTCACAGGGGGTGGTGTTTAACGTCGTGTCGCAGCCGACGGCGGGATCGCAGAAGTCGTCGGTGCAAGGGTTGCCGTCGTCACACACCACGTTCGAAAAGCTGATGCACAGACTGAACGCGCAGAAGTCGTTCGTCGTGCAGGCGTTGCCGTCGTCACACGGGTCCGTGTTGGCGACGATCTGGCACCCGGTGAATGGATCGCAGGAGTCGTCGGTGCAGGGGTTTCCGTCGTCGCAGATGGTGGTGGAGCTGCACAGCGAGCACGGGACGAGGAGCGGGTTCAACACCAGGGTCGGAGGGATATTGAAAGTCGCGCCAGAGATATCGGGCGGATCCGCCAACGTTCCGTAGCGTATCTCGATCGCATTGAGGACCGTCGGCTCGCCGACGAAGGTTCCGTCGAGAGTGACGTCTTCGCTGCCGATGAC
>Ga0114931_10000153_pt1 | contig 77373 bp, 63 predicted proteins | sample 2SBtaG_FD_89579 | JGI IMG/M metagenome (GOLD analysis project Ga0114931, IMG submission 89579) | Deep subsurface microbial communities from Kolumbo volcano to uncover new lineages of life (NeLLi) - 2SBTROV14_V59a metaG | ecosystem: Environmental > Aquatic > Marine > Volcanic | place: Kolumbo...
GGGAGGCTCGGCGAAGCCGAGGGGGCGCTGCTGCGCCCCGAACAAACGGTGCTAGTCTCGCGTTGCGCGGCGCAGCCGCGCGTGCGAAGCACCCATCGCTTCGATGGAAACGCGGGACTAGCCTGACATGCGTCTCGAGGGGAAACGGGCCATCGTCACCGGGGCCGGCAGCGGCATCGGTCGAGCCACCGCGCTCGCGCTCGCTCGCGAGGGCGCACAGCTCGTCGTCAGTGACATCGACGCCGAGGGGCTCGACGAGACGGTCGACCAGGTGAAGGCGACGGGTGCGACACTCCGCGCGCTGGCCGGCGACACGGGCGACGAGCCGAGCGTGCAGCGCCTCGTCGCCGAGTGCGTGCAGGAGCTCGGTGGGCTGGAGGCCTTCCACGCCAACGCCGGCATCACAGGCAGCGTCGCCGGGATCGCCATGCTCGAGGTCGAGGACTGGATGGAGGTGCTGCGCGTCAATCTGCTCGGCGCCTTCCTCGCCATCAAGCATGCGTCGGCGCACATGGCGGAGAACGGCGGCGGCTCGATTGTGTGCACCGCGTCGGTGGCGGGGCTCAGGGCAGGAGCCGGGCCCGCGCACTACAGCGCCAGCAAGGCCGGCATCATCAATCTCGTGCAGACGGCTGCCTGTCAGCTTTCGGGCAGCGGCGTGCGCGTCAACGCCGTCTGCCCCGGGCTGATCGAGACCGGGATGACCCGCCCGATCTTCGAGATGGCGCGAGCCGCGGGCAAGGAAGACCACATCGGGCAGCTGAATCCGCTGCGCCGCGCCGGACAGCCCGAGGAGGTCGCCTCGCTGGTCGCCTTTCTGCTGTCGGACGAAGCGAGCTACGTCAACGGCCAGGCGCTGGTGGTCGACGGCGGTCTGTCGAGCAGCCATCCGGTCGTGCCAGGTCGGTTCTGGTAGCGTCAGCGACCGAGCTCGGCGATCGCTTTGCTGGTCTTCGCCACGATGCTGCCACGCAAGCTCAGCACGGCAACCCCTGCGAGCACGATGGCAGCGCCAGCGAGCTGCGTGATCGAGAGACGCTCGTCGAAGATCAGAAAGCCCCACAGCATCGTGCACGTCGGTTGTACCAGGAGCAGCACCGAGGTCTCGAGCGCCGGCAACCGCGGCAGCGCCAGAGCGATGAGCAGCCACCCGCCGACCTGGACCACGAGCGCGAGGGCGATCAGCCAGGCATGGGCCGGGAAATGCGGGACCAGAACGAGACCGTGATCCAGCGCTCCACCGAACAGTGAACCCAGCGTCATGCCGATCGTCGCGTCCAGAAGCGGACCGGCGGGATGGGACAGTCCGCGGTTGGCCGCGCGGAACACCAGCAGGTATCCGCTGTACGCGAGGCCGGCGCCTACGCCGAGCAGCGCGCCGGCCAGCGGCGAGCTGCCGTAGGCATCGCCGCGCCCCATGCCCGAGATCAAGACGACACCGGCGAACACGACCGGGATCGTCGCCAGGGCGGTGCGCGTGGGCTGCTCGCGGTGGAGCGCCCAGGCCAGAAGGCCCACGAAGGCGACCTGCGTGTTCGCCAGCACCGTGGCGAGCCCCGCACCGATCGATCCAATGGAGCGGTGCCACATGGCCAGATCCAGCGCCAGGAACAGTCCGGCTCCGCCCGCCAGCAGCCGTTCGAAGCGGCGGCGATGGTCGCGGCGGCGCACGAACCACCAGATGCCAGCGAGCACGGGCAAAGCGTAGGCTCCGCGGAACACCGCAGCCGTCGAAGGCGAGACGCTGGCGAGCCGCACGAAGATCGCGGACAGGGAGATCGCCAGGACGCCGATCAGAGCGACGAGTCGGATCAACCCCGGCACCATGCACGCGGCGCGCCGCCGGCCGCAAGTCACATTGCGCGGAGCCCGCGATGATCGGTGTCACGCCCCGCAAGGGGAAGTCGATGCGCCGGTGGCTCGCGTGCGTGCTATCTTCAAGCCCAGGCTTGTTATGTCCGTTGGCCGTTTTCGCTCGCTGTCCCGCCTCGTGCTTGCCGTGCTCATCGCCGTGGGAGTCCCCGCGTGCTCGCTCGACACGAGCGCGACGAGCACAGGCTCGGCGGGTCCAGACAGCGGGCCCGGTGGTGGCGGCGGGGCGGCAGGAGGTGAGGGCGGGGGCCAAGGGGGCTCTTCGGGCGTCGGCGGCGGCGGCACCGGGGCCATGGGTGGTGCCCCCAGCGGCGGTTCTGCAGGGGATGAGAACTGCTTCGACAAGAAGGACAACGACGAGAACGGTTTCGTGGATTGCGGCGACCCCGCTTGCCAGAAGGCCGGCTACACGTGCCAGAAGAGTCCGCCGGCAGGCTGGCAGGGCTACTTCCACACGTCGGGCGATCCTTTCGACACCACGAACACGCCGCCCTCGTGCCCCGACGGCAGCCCGCCGCTGAAGTACCGGGCGAATCCGGTGGATGCCAGCTGCACGCCCTGCTCGTGCGGTGCGCTGACGGGCACTACCTGCGGACCGCCCCACCTGCTCTGCACGACTGGCTCCACGAGCTGCATCGGCGCTACGGACTGGACCAGCAAGTTCCAGAGCTGCACCCAGGTCGGCAGTCCTTCCACTCTGTCGTGTCGCATGACGCCCGTGGCGGCAACCAGTCCCGGGACGTGCACCCCATCAGGAGGCAAGCTCGCCGACACGGCGCTCTTTGGGCGCTGGCTCTACGTCTGCGGCGCTCCCCGCACCACAGGCGGCGGATGCATCCAGGGCCAGTCCTGTGCCGCTCCGGGCAGCGGCGCGTATTCCGGAGCCGTGTGCATCCGCCAGACTGGCGAGCACGCCTGTCCCACGGGGTGGTCCACGCAACAAGTCGGCTACGAGAATGGTACCGACACCCGGAGCTGTAGCGCGTGCAGCTGCGCGCCGGTCGCGTCGAGCGTGACGTGCACCACGGGAGCGTTCACTTTCTACGACCACAACGATTGCACGTGCAAATGGCACGCGGTCTGCCACAGCGAAAAGCAGGTCAATTCGGCCAACTGCGTTGATGTCAGCAATCTGCTCGACAAGAACCTGTTCAATAACCCCGATTGGGGCGGCAAGTACACAGCCGCGCCGGCGCCCAATGGCGGAACGTGTACGCCGTCTGGCGGGCAGCCCAGCGGAAGTGTCCAGACGACCGGCGCTGTGACCTACTGCTGCTTGTAGCGATCCGGCATGGCTGCTGATGACGATCCCAAGGCTCTGCTTGGAGCCGTGCTCGGACAGCGCTGGCGGCTGATCCGTCACATCGGCTCGGGCGGGCTCGGGCTCGTGTTCGAAGCCGAGGACCTGCAGGGCGAGGGCCGACGTGCCATCAAGCTCCTGCGCCGTGAGTTCTGTGACGAGCCGGAGATTATCGATCGCTTCCTGATCGAGGCGCTGGCTGGCGCGCGCATCGATCACCCCGGGGTGACCAAGGTCCATGAAGCGGCGCGTGCCGAGGACGGAACGCCGTATCTCGTGGTCGAGCTGCTCCTGGGGCAGTCGCTTCAGGCCCGCATGAACCGCGGCCGCGTGCCGGTGGAGCAGGCCGCGCCGATCGCGCACGGCATCCTCGACGCGCTCGGCGCAGCCCATGCCGCGGGCGTCGTGCACCGCGATCTGAAGCCGGACAACGTGTTCCTGGCGCAGGACGCGTCGGGAAAGATAGCGGTCAAGCTGCTCGACTTCGGGCTCTCCCGCGTGATGGACGCGGCCGGCGGCATGCAGCGCAAGACGCGAACCGGGATGCTCCTGGGCACGCCGGGCTACATGAGCCCCGAGCAGGTCAGGAATTCCAAGGACGCCGACGAGCGCTCCGACCTGTGGAGCGTGGGCATCATCTTCTACGAGATGCTGACTGCGACTCCGGCCTTCCAGGCGGAGAACGAGTTTGCGCGGATCACGCAGGTCCTGACGAACGATCCGACTCCCATCGAGCAGGTGGCGCCCCAGTACGCCCACTGGGCGCCGTTCTTCCAGAGGGCCCTGGCCCGCGAGCCCGCAGATCGTTTCCAGAGTGCGCAGGAAATGGCCGCGGCGCTCCTGGCCGTGGCGCGCGAGGGGCACATGCCCGAGAGCCACCTCCAGGCCATCCCGGCCAGCACCTTGATGCCGTCGGCGCCACCGCCGTCGCGCTCCGCGCCGCCCGCTGGTTCAGCGCTGTCGGAGCCGCCGCCTCGCTTCCCGCGCAGCGACACGGCGATTTCCGCGGGCAGCGTCCCGCGAGCCGCTCACACGCTTGCGCCCATGGTCCAGGTGGTTACTCCCACGCACCATCCCCGGCGGGTCTCGCTAGTGCTCGCGCTCGCGATCACGTTCCTGGCGTTGGCAATCGGGTTCCTCGTCGGGTTCGTGGCGGGGAGACTGTGAGTCCATCCCGTCTGGCCTCGGCGGCGCTTGCCGGTGCGCTGGCGCTCCTGCTCCTGCCGCTGCCGCTGGCTGCCGCCGACGTGGAGCCGGCTCCGATCGGCGTTGTCGATCTGCACGTCGATCTGTCCTACGAGACCAACTACAAGGGGCACTCCTTCGATCACGGCGTCGGTCAGTACGTGGCCAGCGAGATCCAGGCCGGCGGCGTCGCTGGCCTGGTCCTGCCGCTGTACATCCCGCGGAACGTCTCGCCCACCGGGCCGCGCATGCAGGATCTGGAGACCTCCTACCAGAACGTGTTCGACCTCCTGACGCGCACGCCGCCGTACACGCTGCCGGGTTGTCGCCCTGCGAAGGGACGCGTCCGCACCTGGCTCTCCTTCGAGAACGCCAACCCGCTCGCGGCTGACCCCCCGGCCGTCACGCGCTGGGTGGCGCGCGGCGTGCGGCTGTTCGGTCTGGTCCACAGCTACAATAACGACCTGGCGACTTCATCCGGCAGCGGCCACCACGAGAAGCAGGGGCTGACGGCCAAGGGGCGTGATGTCGCCAAGCGCGTGATCGCGGCCGGCGGCGTGCTGGACGTATCGCACGCGTCCGACGCCGCGACCCGGGACATGATCGATCTTTCGCTCTCCCGGGGCGTGCCCGTCGTCGCGAGCCACTCCGACGCCCGTGCGCTGGCGAACAATCCCCGCAACCTGACGGATGCGCAGATCCGCGATATCGGCAGATCCGGCGGCGTCATCGGCGTGAACTTCCATTCGCCGTTCCTGGCGGTGGGCCGGCGCGCCACGCTTCGGGACGTCGTGCGGCACGTCCAGCACCTGGTGAAGGTCGCCGGTATCGATCACGTCGCCATCGGTTCCGATTTCGAGGGAGGCATCCGCCCGCCACGCGCGCTCGGGAGCGCAGCGCAGTTCCACGTGCTCGCGTCCGCGCTCCTGAAGGCCGGGTTCGGTCGCGACGAGGTGTCCAAGGTGTTCCACGAGAACGCCCTGCGCGTGCTGTGCCGTGGGCAGGACGGCTCCTAGGAGGGAGAGCCCTCGCCGCCAGCCGTGCCCGCGCCGCCGGCCCGGTCCTTGTTTTCGGTTTTCGCGGCGCAGGGTCGATGGTACGAAACCCGACATGGCCGAGCTCGAATCGCGCTTTCTCGATGCGTTCCCAGGCTGGCTCAAGCAGTTGGGGGACGACGCCCGTGCATTGGTGGCCCTGATCGGCACTCCGGACCTGCCCGATGCGGCACGCCGCCGTGTCGCTGGCGCGCTCAACTACCTGTTCAAGTCGCTGGATCTGATCCCCGACGGTATCGAGGATCTCGGCTTCATCGACGACGCGTTCGTGCTCCGCGTCGCCGCGGACGGCGAAGGCGCCGACGCCGATTCCACGGGCACGCTGCCACGCCTCTCCGGGGAAGCCGAGCTCGTGCGCGAGTTCCTCGGCGACGACTACTCGCGGCTCGAGTCGTACGTGGCTGGGCTGGACAAGACATCCGCGCGTGGACGCAGCGTCGACGAGATCCTCGGCGACGAGACAGTGCGGAGCGAGTTCGTGCGCGAGGTCAAGGTGTGGGCCGACGGCTATGCACCGCCCAGCTTCGCGCGCGATCCGAAGAACCTCGTGAAGCTCCGCTCGTTCCTGACGGCGAAGCTACCGGCCTGAGGCGCGCGGAATCAGCTGGCGGCGCGGGCGTTGTTGTTGCGCACGGAGCTGCCCTGGTTGCCATTGGAGTCGCCGCCGCTGGTGGCCAGCTCCGCCATCAGGTCGCGGCACTCCGGCTTGCCCTTCAGATGGTTGACCAGAACGTGTGACGCTGCCTGGAACGCCTTCTCGTATTTCAGTCCTTCCCGCGAGCGGGCTGCGACCTTCTCGCGGCCTGATGCCAGGTCCTCTTCCATCGCCTCGGCGTAGCGCGACAGCTGATCGCGCAGCTCCTCGATCTGGCGGCGGAGATCGCGCGCTGTCGCCTCGCGCCCGACGCGGCGGGCTTCGCGCGTCTGCATCCACTGCTTCTTCGCTTCGACGATCGCCTGGGCTGCGCCCGCCTGCTCGTACACCGCGCGTGTTCCGGACCCGCCACGTTCGGCTTCGTCCGCCTTGCCGGTGAGCTCCCGCGCCTGCTCGTGAAGACGGGCGAGCTCGCGGCGCGCCGCTTCTTCTTCTTCGCCGTAGGCCGCCGCGTCGCGCAGCGCCCGCGATTCCTCCTGGGCGAGCTCCTCCACCTTGCGCCCGATCTCGGCGCGCAGCGCCCGCCCACGGCGTTCGAGCGCCTCGAGCTTGCGGGTGTGGCTGGCGATCTCGCCCTCGAGGCCATTGGCCTTCGCCGCGAGATCCCACAACCCGGCCAGCGCCTGGGCGACTTCGGTCGGCGCATCGCCCGACGGATACGCGCGCGCCACCATGCGTGCGAAAAGGCCCGTCCGGCTCGCCCACTCCACCACGCCCGGTGAGCGGGGCGGCGGAGGCGGCGGCGGCGCGACCGGAGCGTCGTTGCTCTCCTTGTCCCAGCTGATGCTCGGCAGCGAGCGCTGCAGTGCCTTCAACTCTTCAAGCAGGTGATGGCCGTCGCGGTAGCGCTTGCGCGGGTCCTTCTCGAGGAGCCTGAGCACGATGCGCTCGGCGACCGGATGGCAATCCTTGCGGATCGTGCTGGGACGCGGGGGCAGCGCGCTGCGCTGCATCTCGAGCAGCGTGTCGCGATCGCTGGCGCGGAACGGAAGCTGTCCGGTCATCATCTCGAAGAACAGCACCCCGAGCGCGTAGAGATCCGATTGCGGGCCAGCCTGCTGCCCGCGTGCCTGTTCCGGGGACATGTACTCGGGGGTGCCGAACACGGCGCCCTTGGGAGCGAGGCTCGGGTCATGCGCCAGCGCTGCCAGACCGAAGTCGAGGATCTTGACGTAGTCCTTCCGGCCGCCGCGCGCCGTGAGCAGGATGTTGTCGCTCTTCAGGTCGCGATGCACGACACCGAGGTCGTGGGCGCGTGCCAGCGCTGCACCCATCTGCTCGATGATGTCCACGCCGCGCTGGATCGGCATCGGGCCGCGCGCCAGCTCCGAGGACAGCGGCGTCCCGACCAGGTACTCCATCACGAGATACAGCTCACCTTCGTCGGTTTCGCCGATGTCGTGGATGTCGATGATGTGCGCGTGGTCGACCCGGTTGGCGGCGCGCGCCTCGCGCAGCATCCACGCGCGCAGATGTGTCTCGCCGCGCAGGTCGGGGCGGATCAGCTTGACCGCCACCACGCGGTCGATGAAGACGTGACGGGCGCGGTAGACAATGCCCATCCCGCCTTCGCCGATGCGCGCCTCGAGGCGGTATCGGCCTGCGATCACCTTGCCCAGCGAGGGATCGTCCCCGCCGCGACCTTTCGATGTGCCGGATCTCTGCTGCGCTGGCTGTGCCATGTAGTGCTTCTAGCTATCTGCAGTGGGGGAAATACCCCCACAAGCGCAGGCTTCGCATGTTACGGCAACGGCTCCGACGAACCAAGTGGTTCTCTCGCGCGGACGGCTAGAAAACGTAGTTGAAGACCGGGACATGCAGCTCGGTCTGCTCCTTCATCCCGTAGCGCAGCCGCTCGCTCTGGCTGAAGGTGTCCCGCACCTCGACCGCCGGCACGCTCAACGTGAGACCGCGGGGCTCGAGGCCGATCAACGCGGGCGGCAGCACGGGCCGGTAGAGCGTGAGCGGCCGCTCGCGACGCGGGAGCAGCGCGACGCGACGGTGGCGGGCGTGCCGGAGCCGCGAGGAAGTGGGAGGCGTCGTCGCGGGGGCCGTGCTGGGCGCTGCTCCGTTTGTCGGTTGGGGCGGTTCGGCGACGGGCTCACCGCTCGGCCCCTTGTCTTCCGTGTAGTTGGCGGGGGGGCTGTACGCGGTCGCGCTGAGGATGGCCACCGTGGTGGGGATGACCAATGCCATGCCGCCCGCCAGAAGGTAGAGCGAAAGCTTGGCGTTGCCGCCGTGTTCGGCGAAGTAACCGCCCACACCGCCGCCGCCGGCGCCGACGATGCCGCCGACGATGTACGGCCACGCGGGCTTCACGCCCACTGCAGCCTCGGTCAGGGTCACTGCCTCCGCGCCGAGCAGCGCGCCGCCGGTGATGCCTTTGCCGGTCGGAGATACTTCCTGGGCGTGCGCCGAGCGCGGCATGAACACCGTGGCGCTCGCGACGAGGAGCGCAGCTATGGGGACCGACCGAATCAAGCGCATGTGTTCCCTCCAGCCAAGTCTAGGCAGGCCCGGGGCTTCCGGGGCCTGGCGAGCATAACACCGCCCGTGCCGTGGGGAAGAGGGGCCCGAAGAGTGCACAGAAATTCAGTATACGGCCGCGCACGGAGCGGCCCGGCGCTTGGCCGGGCGGGAGGGCGCCATTCATTCTAGTCCCGCGTTTCCATCGAAGCGATGGGTGCTTCGCACGCGCGGCTGCGCCGCGCCACGCGGGACTAGCACCGTTTGTTTGGGGCGCAGCAGCGCCCCCTCGGCTTCGCCGAGCCTCCCCCTCGACCGCTCCGCGGTCGTCTAGCCCCTCGATTCAAGAGAATCGAGGGGCTAGTCTTGTGTCCATGTCCGGAAGCGGGCCGCTCGGCCGCTACTGCTGGCGCGCGAGCCTCCTCGCGACGGCGCTGGTTCTGGCGGCCGCGCTCGCCGCCGGGCTGGTGCGCCTACTGCCATGGCTCATGGCGCCCGAGGTGCCTGCAGGGGTTGCCCTGCCGTTCGCCAAGGCCCTGGCGGCGGTAGCGGTGGAAACCGCCCTGCTGGTCGGTCTGCCCGCCGGATTCGCGGCCGGAGCGTCGGTGCTCGTGGAACGCGGCGAGGCGCAGGCCCTGCTTGCGCTGGGCGCTTCGCCGCTCCGACTGGTCCTCGGCAGCTCGGGGCGGCTGTTCGCGTTGTCGCTGGCCGGCTACCTGGCGTGTGTCGCATGGGGCGCCGACTCGGCGACGCCGGGTCGGTTCGCCGAACGCCTCATCCAGCACGGCCGGCGCGGCTGTAGCGGCGACGTGCAACCGCACAGTGTGCGGGTGCCCATGGTCGGAGTGAGCTGGCTGTGCTTCCCGGGCCGGACGCCGCGCGTGACCGGAGCCTTGCCCGGCGTGAAGGGCGGGAGCGTCTGGTTCACGGCTGCCGAGCTGCATCCCAGCGCCGATCTGCGCAGTTTCCGCCTCGCCGATCTGCGGCTGTCGACGCGGCGTCGCGGCAGCTTTCCGGCGCTGGCTCTGCACGTGCGCCGCGCGGATGTTTCCGGCCTGTCCGCCTGGGGTCATTCCGACAAGCTGTCGGTGCCGGTCCGCGCTTTGCTCGTCGGAGTCACTGCCGCCCTGTTGGCGCTGCTCGTCGCGTGGCTCGCGCTCCGGTACCGTATTGCGGGGCGGCTCCGGGCGACGGCACTCGGAGGCGCATCGGCGGTCTCGGCGCTTTCCGTCCTGCACGTGATCGATCGCGGCGGGGCTTCAGGGGCGATCTACGCCCTGGTTCCGCTGGCCGGCGCGGCGGCGGCGCTGGTTCTCACCCTGGCTTTGGCTCGGGTCGGCCGGGGCGTTGCCCGGCGTGGGGCGCGGTGTTAGGGAAGCGCCATCGCATCGCCTTTCGCGGGCGGTTGGAGTCGGAAAATGTCCGTTGGTCCTTGGCAGGTCGTCATCATCGCTCTCATCGTGCTGCTCCTGTTTGGAGCGGGTCGCCTTTCCGAAATCGGAAAGGGGCTGGGCGAGGGGATCAAGAACTTCAAGAAGGGGATCTCCGAGCTCGACCAGGACGAGGACGAGGACGAGGACGAGCGTCCCCGCCAGAAGAAGCGTGTGAAGGGCAAGTCCAGCAAGCAGGTGCCCAAGCGCCTGTCCGCGAAGAAGCACCGTCCGCCGCGTGAAGACGACGAAGACGAAGACGAAGACGAGGAGTACGTCGAGAAGGAGAAGAGGGCATAGCCCCGGCGGCTACCCTCGCCAAGCGCCTCGACGCCGTGTCGCCGAGTGCCACGCTTGCCATGACCGCGCGCGCCGCCGAGCTGCGAGCTGCCGGCCGGCACATCTACACCTTCGGCGTGGGCGAGCCGGACTTCGAGACGCCGGCCTTCATCCGCGAGGCAGCGGCGAAAGCCATCGACAAGAGCTCGCACTACACGCCTGTGACGGGGACGCCTTCCTTGAAGGCAGCGATCTGCGAGGCAACCCGGCGTGATCGCGGCTGGGAGCCGACAGTCGATCAGGTCAGCGTCAGCGTCGGCGCCAAGCACGCGCTGTTCAATCTCGCAATGGTGCTGTTCGACCCCGGTGACGAAGTGGTCATCCCGGCGCCGTACTGGGTGAGCTATCCGGAGCAGGTCAAGCTGTGCGGCGCGGTGCCGCGGATCGCGAAGGCGTCCGCCGACAACGGCTGGCGGCTTACGCCCGCCGAGCTCGAGGCGGCCATCACGCCGAAGACCAAGGCCGTCATCCTCTGCTCGCCTTCCAACCCCACCGGCGCTGCCTACGACGCCGCGGAGATTGGCGAGCTTTCGAAGGTGCTCGAGCGCCACGACGTGTTCGTCATTACCGACGAGATCTACGGGGACCTCGTCTACGACGGTTTCGAACACGCGTCGCTGGCCAAGCTCGCTCCCGGGCTCCGCGATCGTCTCATCGTGGTCGACGGCGTGAGCAAGAGCTACGCGATGACCGGCTGGCGCATCGGCTGGGCCATCTCGCCCCCGTATGTGGCCAAGGCGATCGCCAAGCTGCAGGGACAATCCACGACCAATCCCGCGGCGGTCGCCCAGGCGGCGGCGGAAGCGGCGCTGCTCGGCCCCCGGGACGAAGTGCGGCGGATGCGTAACATCTTCGCTGCGCGTCGCAAGCGCATGGTGGACGGTCTCGACGCCATCGACGGCATCAGCTGCGCCATGCCGCGCGGTGCCTTCTACGCTTTCCCGAACGTGACCGGCCTGTACGGCATCCAGCATCAGGGCAAGCCGCTTGCCAGTGCGAACGATGTCACGCTCTGGCAACTCGATGTGTGTGGCATCGCGGCCGTGGCGGGCGAGCCTTTTGGTGCGCCGGGGTACATCCGGTTTACGTATGCGGCCGCGGAAAGCGTGATCGACGAAGCGCTGGCCGCGCTGAAGAACGCCGTACAGAACGCCGAGCGCTAGCCGCCACAATGCGCCGGGCCGCGCCTAGCGCAGCCGTGTTGCGATCATCACCCAGCCGGCAAGAAAGCACAGCCCGCCGAACGGGGTGATGATGCCAAGCCGGGTGATGCCGGTCAGCGCCATCGCGTAGAGCGAGCCGGAAAACAGGACGATCCCGGCTGCCAGGAGCGTGGCGGGGACTCCGATGGCCGAGGATGTGGCGCGGCCGTACAGCGCGAGCGAAAGCAGCGCGACGGCGTGGATCAGGTGGTACAGCACGCCCGTGTGGTAGGCGGCGAGCAGGTTCTCCGGCACCCGTCCCTTGAGCCCGTGCGCACCGAACGCGCCGAACGCCACGCCAAGGAAACCGATCACCGCCGAGATGCTGATCCAGGACACGCTGCTCTCTACCTCGTGGGGTGATCTGCCACACCTGGGCGGGGCCGGGGGAAATGTCGGGCCCGGACCCGGGAATGCGCGCCTGTTCAGGCGTCGGGACCGCGACAAAATCCGGCCCGGTACGCCGGCCGAGGATTCGCGGCTGGCAGTCGCGCGCGCCATGAACTATATCCGGCGTCGTCGGCGTCTCTCATGCGCGGCCCCGCCGGGGGCGCGCCGCATGTCAGGGACCCCGAACCCCCATCCCGCCGCTAGGGGCGGGCGCTCTCGGCTAGCGCGTGCACTTCCCTGTCTCCCCCAGCGCTGAACAATTGGTATGAGCAGTAGCGCCGGAACGGCGACGACATCACGCGACGCGCTTGGCGTCATCCAGTCTCTGGTCCAGCTCACCAAGCCAGGCGTCACGCGTCTCGTGATCGTGACGACGTTCTGCGGAGCGCTCGTCGCTCCGGGGCACATCGCGACGCTCCGGCTTCTCCTGGCGCTGGTCGGGACGGTGCTCGTGGTGGCGGCGGCGAACACGCTCAACATGTATCTGGAGCGTGATTCGGACCGCGCCATGGAGCGGACCCGCACGCGGCCGCTGCCCTCGGGGCGCCTGGCGCCGGATGTCGCATTGGGGTTCGGCGTCGCGCTGGCGCTGGTAGGGCTGCCGCTGCTCACGTTCGGGGTCAACCTGCTGAGCGGGTTGCTCGCCGCCGTTGCGCTCGTGAGCTACGTGCTTGTGTACACGCCGCTCAAGCGCGTCACGCCGTATGCGCTCCATGTCGGCGCCGTTCCGGGGGCTATCCCGCCGCTCATCGGCTGGGCTGCCGTGACCGGTGCGCTCGATCTGCGGGCGCTTTCGCTGTTCGCGATCCTGTTCTGCTGGCAGCTGCCCCACTTCCTCGCGATCGCCATCTTCCGGCAGCGCGAATACGAGCGCGCGGGCCTTCGCGTGATGCCTGCTGCACGCGGCCTTCCGTTCGCGAAGCGAGCCATCGTCCTCTACTCGGCGCTCCTGCTCGCCGCCAGCCTGTTGCCCGCGTTCATCGGCATGGCCGGTCCCGTGTACCTGGTGGCAATTGGAGCACTCGCCGGCGCGTTCATGGGCTGGGGCATCTACGGGCTGAGAGAGGAAGCGGGACCGCGCTGGGCGCGTTCGCTGTTCTTCGCCTCGTTGCCGTACCTGGTGCTGGTGTTCGGAGCGCTGGTCATCAGCGCTCTGTAGGCCCGCCGCCGTGTCCGATGATTCAGCGCCAGCTCGTGATGCGTTGGTGGGCGTGGTTGCTGTTCGCCGGCGTGTGCCTGGCGATCCCGGCGTTTGGCTTCTTGTGTAGGCGCTAGAAGTCGGCTTCGTCCGCCCGGTCCTGTGCCGTTCGATAGGCGCTGCGAGCTGCCGGATCCGCGGATTCGACGGTCCGTTGGGCAAGCGACGCGAGCGGACCGAGCAGAGCGGCGATCAGCAGGCACAGCGCGCAGAGTGGGATGTCCGTGGAAGTGCGCGCCAGCAGGGCCAGAGCGAACAGCGCCTGTACCGGGGGATTCCGTTTGGGGACAACGAGCGCCACGGCCGCCACCAGCAGCGCCAAGACCTCGACCGAGTGGCGCAGTGGCGCCAGCACCAGCGGTGCGGGGTGCCGTGTCATGCCGGCCAGGGACCGCGACGCGAGCACCTGCCAGAGCGCCGCGCTCTCGCCCGAGCCGCGCACCGCGCCCCAGGCGACCAGCGCGGACAGACCGACCAGGACGACGCCGACGACGACAGCCCGCGACCTCTTGTGCGCGCCGAGCCAGATGGCGATCAGCGCGATACTCGCCACGTCGAGCACGAAGCTCAGCGTGGAGACGCTCTCGGCCACCGTGAACAGCGAGGCGAGCGCCTGCTCGCTCGCACGGATGGCCAGAAGGCGCGCCAGCACGTGCACGAAAGAAGCGGTGCCCACGACGCCCAGCACGAAGCCGGCGGCCCGCGTGCGCGGCGCGGCGAGGGTGGGAAACGTTGCCGCGATGGCTACGATGGACGTGATCACGGCCAGGGCGAGTGCCAGAGCCGGGCGCTCGGACGTCTGGGCCGCAGCCATGATGATGGTGAGTGCCGCGGCTCCCAGCGGAACGGCCAGCAGACGGTAGACGACGCCGAGCTCGCTCTGGCGGAGCGTGCGGATGAGCAGCCGGAACACCACCAGTGCGCCACTCACGACCAGGATCTGCGACAGCAGCATCGCAGTGGTCTCCGACGCGCGGATCCATCCGGCGATGCCCGCGGCGGAGCCGGGCAGCGCGGGAGCCAGTCCGCGCGCGATCACCGTGGCCACGAGCGCGAGCGCGGCGATGGCGCGGAGCAGACCGCCGCCCAGCCCCGCGACGCTCGATACGACGTCCCCGTCGGGTTCGGGGCTGTCGCGCTCCGGATCGGGATCGCTCTGCTCCGGGCCGGAAACAGGTTGTGGTGCTTCGCGAGGTTCGGGGGAGCTGGTCAAACGCGGCCTCTAAGGGGCACGGTCCGTCCGGGATCGATCAGGCGCCCGGTAATTCCGCCGCGATCCCGGCTTCGCGCCGGTCTACCTCAGCGCCGCGTGCTTTTCCAGCACCGGCTTGATGGGCAGGCGGGTTCCGTGTCGCTGGTCGTGGCCGGGCTTTTCCTTCGGATCGTAGGGACGAGTGGGTGGCGGCTGCACGTCCGGGGCTGCCGGTTTCGGCGTCACCTTGAGGATGAACGGGCGCGCGAAGTAGGTGGAGCAGGCGTAGGGGTTCCGGTAGAACTCCCAGTGCAGATACACCCGTCCGTCAGGGGAGATGATCTCCTTCGGCGGTGTCCCGAACGGAGACGCCCTCTGCACCGACTCGAGCGCCGCGACATCGAATGCGGTGACGCCGCTCGTCTTCGTAACGCCCATCCGCACGATGTGTCCGTCGTCCTGGCTCAGCACGATCTCGATGTTCGTGCTGATCTCCGGGTTGTTCATGGGATTGCTCTTCGGAAGATTGTCGAGCGAAGCCAGGAACGAGTCGGCGAAGATCGGGTGCAGGCGGTTGTGGATCCCGTTGATGTAGCTTGCGAACGGAACGCGCGCGGTGTTCAGGGCGGTCTGGTTGTCAGGCTTCACGCTGGGGACGTAATTCTCGATCGCAGAGCGCCAGCGCTTGATCCCGATGGACTTCCACGAGCCGAGGTGCGCGCTCTTGCGTCGCTGGGCATCGAGGCGGCGTTCGCGCCGGAGCTCCTTCTTGCCGATGATCGCGAGTGCCGCCCTGGGCGTCAGGTTGAGCCTTACGCCGTCCTTGGTGCGTCCGGGAGCACCCAGCCCGAGCAATCCGAGCGGGTCGTGGGTCCGGCGGGGTGGGAGACGCTTTTTGCGGGCCTTCTGGGCTTTGTGACCCTGCCTCGCAGGAGCGGCTTCGGGAACGCTGAAGCTCCCTCCAGGTGCGTGGACCGTGTCCGGCGAAGCGGGAGTCGGGGCCACGGCCTTCTGTGCCTTCTGTCCGTTCTGCGCCGGCAGGGTCGAGCTCCTCGCGGGTGCGCGCGCGGGGCGCTCGGCCTGCGCGGGCCGCCGCGCCTCGGGCGGCGGCTTGGCCTGGGCCATCGCCACCTTCTTCGGCTGGTCGTTCGCCGGATCGTTGGGAGCGAGATCCGGCGCCCCGGGGCGGTCTTCCGACTGCGCGATCTTCGTGTGATCGGAGTCGCCCGGTTGGCTGTTCGGGCCCGAGTGGTGCCCGCCGGGCGTCGGGTGCGCGTCGTTTTGATCCGTCGATGTGATGCGCGCCTGCGTCTGCTTTTTGACCTTGTTGGCCTGGTCGGCAATGAACTCCGCAGTCGGGTTGTCCTTCTGCTTGTCCTCGACATGCTGCCGGACCGCGATGCGGTTGTGCTGCTTGATCTTGGGTAGCGGCTCGGCCGGCTTCGCCTTCTTGTCTCCGTGTTTCTTCGGAGCAGGTTTGGCCGGTAGGAGCTTCGGCACGACGATGGGCTTCGCCTTCTTCTCGTGCTTCTTCTCGTTCTTCTTCGTGTCCTGGTGCTTGGCCTTCTTCTTGTCGCGGTCCTTCTCCGGGTCCTTCTCGGGCTCCTTCTCGGGCGGCTGTTCCTTGTCCACCTCCGCCGGTCTGGGCTTCGGCTTGTCGGTCTGGTCCAGGAGCGCGATCTGGATGGGCTGATCCTGCATCCGCACGTGGCGCTGCACCGCGAGAGCGAAGCGGTGCATGTCCAGCTGCTCCTCGATCACGTGCGCGACGCGGTCCGCGCCTCCACCCCACACCAGATGCGCGACGATTGCTGCCGCGATCCACAGGAACAACGGTATGTTGGAATCGCGCGGCATGAGTCGATGGTGGGGTCCGGGTAACGATTCCAGTCGCCCCCCCCGCATCCGAAAACCTAACACCCGCCCTCTGGGCCAGCAACGCGCCTCGGCCGGCTGTTCGAGGGCGAGTCACGCTGGAATCCCGGGAGAACAGGCTCCCGGCGCGCTAGAGCTTGCTGATCGCGTCCCAGTGTTCGGCGATCTCCTCTGCGGTCCACACGCCGGCGTCGGCCTCCTTGAACTTCCCCGGACTCTCCACAACCTTGTAGATGCTCATCTTTCCGCCCGCGACCGCCAGTACGGCCCCGGTGCGGTCGCCGCACAGGTCACTGGCCAGGAATAGATGGGCGGGCGCCACGTGCCCGGGCGTCAGGGTATCCAGCTTCTCGAACATCGGCAGATCCTCGGTCATGCGTGTTTTCGCCACCGGCGCCACGGCGTTGACCGTGATCCCGTAGCGCTGCAGCTCGATCGAAGCGGTGCGCGTCAGACCGTAGATGCCCGCCTTGGCGGCCGAGTAGTTCGTCTGTCCGAAATTCCCCAGCATGCCCGACACGCTTGTTGTGTTCACGATGCGTCCGCCCGTGCTCTTCATGTGACGGGCCGCGGCGCGCGTGCACAGGAAGGTGCCCTCGAGGTGCACGTGGATGACGGCCTTCCACATGTCGAGATCCATCTTCAGCAGCGTCTTGTCGCGGAGGATACCGGCGTTGTTGATCAGGATGTCGAGCTGTCCGAAGCGATCGAGCGCGGTCTGGATGATGGCTTCCGCGCCATCTTCCGTCGCCACGCTGGCGTGGTTCGGGGCGGCGCTGCCTCCCGCCTTCTGGATGGCGTCGACCACCTGGTCGGCGGCGCTCGAGTCGCCTCCGCTGCCGTCGCGTGCGCCGCCGACGTCGTTGACCACGACGTTCGCGCCCTCGCGGGCGAACAGCAGCGCCGTGGCGCGCCCGATGCCGTTTCCCGCGCCCGTGACCACTGCGGTCTTGCCTTCCAGGAGTCCCATCGGTGTTCCTTTCCCAGTCGCATCCCGGGATGCGTCGCTGCCGTTCCGGAGCTTGGCCAGGAAGAGGGTGGGTGGCAAAGAGCTTTTGGCGGGGCATGCCTGCCGTGGCGGGCGGACAGCCCCTTGTTTGCGAGGGGCAGCCGGGGGACAGTCCTGCGCATGCGGGTCCTGGCCACGCTCTCCGCGGCTCTGGTTTTGCTCGCGGGCGCCGTTGCAAAGGCCGAGCCGGCGCCGCCCGTCCGGGCGGCTCTCGACTGGCGGCGACAGCCCGGCGCCGAGCACTGCATGGCCCCGGCCGCGCTGGCCAAGGCGGTGGAATCGCGTCTGGGCCGTCGCGTGTTCGTGCCCACGAAGCAGGCGGATGTCGTGGTCCACGCCCGGCTCGAACCCGCAGCCGGGGGTGAGGGCTGGACCGCCGACCTCGCTCTCGAGAGTGCCGCGGGTCAACCGATGGGCAAGCGCACGCTGTCCGTGCGCGCCGCGGACTGCTCGGCGCTCGACGCATCGCTCGCCCTGATCGTGGCCCTGATGATCGACATCCCGCGCGAGGAATTGCCTGCGCCTCCGCCGAAGAGCGCTCCACCACCGCCCGCGCCCCGCACCACGCCGATCCAGCTGCCGCGCGGGACTCCGGCTCCGCGACGCCCCTGGGGGTTCGAAGCGGATGCGCGGGGCGTCGCCGCCCTCGGATTGATGCCGGGTGCGGCCCTCGGGCTGGCTGTCGGCGTCGAGGTGCAGCCGCCCGGGTTCTGGCTTATCGAGCTCGACGGCGAGCTGTGGATGACCCGCCGCGCCGACTCCTCGAGTGGTGGCTCGGGCAGCCGGTTCTCGCTCGCCAGCGTGGGACTGTACCTGTGTCCGCTGCAGCTGGGTTCCGCGCGCGTCCGCTTCCGGGGCTGCGTGGGGCAGCGGGTCGGGCGCCTGGTCGCGGAGGGCTTTGGGTTCGACGAGGACCACCGCGAGCCTCGCGTCGTCTACAATCCGGGGATGAAAGCGCGGCTGACCGCTCGGCTGGTTGGACCGCTCCTGCTCGGCGCGGGGGTGGGGCTGGAAGTGCCGTTGTCCCGCGATCATTTCGTGGCGACCCGGGCCAACGGCAGCACGCAAGAGCTCTACCGGATGGCGCCGCTGGTCGGTACCGCAGAGGTGCTCGTCGGCGTAGGCTTGGGGACGCGGTGATAACGTAACCTGGCAGGCCCCACTCATGGACGAACACCCACGCACCTCGGTGGGCGAGCCGGAGAGTGGAGCGCACTCGATGATGGCCGTCGCCCGCCCCACGCTCCGCCAGGTCTTCGATGAGCACGCAGCATTTGTATGGCGTACCCTCCGCCACCTCGGTGTCCCGGAACCGGACATCGAGGACTCGTGCCAGGACGTCTTCGTGGCCATTCACCGCAAGCTGGATGGCTTCGAGGGGCGGTCGTCGCTCAAGACGTGGATCTACGGAATCTGTCTGCGCGTCGCATCGGATCGGCGCCGGCGGGCCCATGTGCGCCGCGAGCGTCTCGTGGCGGAGCTGCCGTCCCGTGCCGTCGAGCCCACGCAGGTCGACGACTACGAGCGCGGCCAGGCGCGGGCGCTGCTCTCCGCGTTGCTCGACCAGCTGGACGACGACAAGCGCGCCGTCTTCGTCCTCTACGAGATCGAGGGGCTCCCGATGAAGGAGATCGCTGAAGTGGTGGGATGCCCGTTGCAGACCGCGTATTCCCGGCTCCACGCTGCACGCAAGTGGGTGCTGGCGGGCGCCCAGCGCGTCCGTGGCCAGGGGCAGGGGTCATGAGCGGCGATCCGACGCGCCTCACGGATGGCTCCGAAGCGCCGGAAGAGCTCCGGAACCTGCTTTCCGCGGCCCGCGAGGACGTCCCGACCGAGTCGCAGCTGAAGCGCGTGGCGACGCGGCTCGGTCCGCTGCTCGGGGGAGCGGCCATCGGGACTGCCGCGGGGGCAGGCGCCGCGTCGACTTCGGGAGCGACGGCCGGTGCGACCGGAGGTATGGCACTGGGCGTCAAGGTGGGCGCCGCGCTGGTCGCGGCGGGCCTGGTTGGCGGCGGTGCGATCTGGGTCGCGACGCGCGGCAACGCGCCGCCGCCCGCTCCGCTGCGGTCGGCGCCGGTAGCCGCGCCGGCTCCGGCAACGCCACCCGCTGCCCATCGCCTCGTCGTGCCTCCCGCAGCCAGCGCCGCTGTGGAGCAGCAGGCCAAGCCCGCGCCGCAGCCGTCGAAGCCGGCACGGCCCGCGACAGCGGGCGACTCCGCGAAGAAGGTCGCGCCTCCGGAAGCCTCGCTGCTGCATTCGGCGCAGTCGGCGTTGAAGACCGACCCGCATCGGGCCCTCGCGCTGGTCGAGGAGCATCGCCGCCTGTATCCGCACGGGGCGTTGTCCCAGGAGCGTGAGGTGATCGCCATCGAGGCGCTGACCCGGCTCGGGCGCACCAGCGAGGCCCAGAAGAAGGCCAGCGATTTCAAGCAGCGGTATCCGGATTCCGCCCACGAAAGCAAGGTTGGAGCCACCGTCGAAGGCAATTAATGCAACGCGGCGGGGTGGCTCGGAAAGCCAGTGATAAACTCCTCCGGTCCATGCCACTGACGGGCGTACGGCTGGCTCTTCACGGGACCCATGCGTCTTCGACCTATCCGATCGTCATCACCGGCACGCGGGGTATTGCTGGTCGGGGGGCTGCTTGCGGCGTGTGGGCTGGCCTTCACCGGTTGCGGGGACAACGTGCAGGTGGGCGCGGACCACGCTAGCGCCGTGGCCGGAGGAGCGTCTGGAACGGTCGGCACCGGCGGAGCTTCCGGAACAGCAAGCGGCGGAACGGCCGGCGTGTCGAACCAGGGGGTCACCAAGTGCCTGGGCCACATCTACCAGTGCGGCGATGGCCTCGACAACGACAACGACGGACTGACCGACGCGCAGGATCCGGACTGCCTCGGCCCTTGCGACAACACCGAGGATTCCTACTACGGCGGGATCCCCGGGCAGAACAACGCGCCGTGCCGGCAGGATTGCTACTTCGACCAGGACACAGGACCCGGCAACGACGACTGCTTCTGGAGCCACAGCTGCGACCCGCTCTCCAGGCCGCCCGACTATCTGCCGAGTGGTGACAACAAGTGCTCCTACAACCTGAACGCGACGATACCGGGCACGTCGCAGAGCTGCTCGGCGCTCATGCAGGCGCAGTCACCCACCTGCTCTGGCTACTGCGGTCCGCTGACGCCGAACGGGTGTGACTGTTTCGGCTGTTGCGAGCTGCCCGCGGGGAGCGGCAAGTTCGTCTGGCTCGGTTCCACCGACACCGGCGTCGGTAGCTGTGACGCGGCCAACGTCGGCGACGCGACGAAGTGCCACCCTTGCACGCCCGTGAAGTCCTGCTTCAACGACTGCGGTCCGTGCGAGGTGTGCATCGGCAGGTCGAAGGTCCCGGCCGGCTGCAAGCCCGACAGCGGTACTGCTCATCAATGCGGCCCCGCCGACCAGAGTTGCGGTCAACCGGGCGAGGCAGCTTGCCCTGCCAACTACTACTGCATCACCGGCTGCTGCAAGCCGATACCCGCTTGAACAGACAACGGAGGCCCAGCATGGGATCGTTCACACGGCACGCTTTTTCGCTCGGTCTTTCGCTTGCACTCCTCGGCGGCTGTGGGAGCAGCAAGCCCCCGCCGTCCAGCGACAACGCAAAGCCCTGCTCGGTCACGGATCAGACCGGATGCAAGACCGGCCAGGTCTGCGAGCAGGTCGTCGGTGGGGACCCGGGCTGTTTCCAGCCGGTGGCCGTGAAGGGCATGGTGTTCGACACCACCACGACCCAGGGCATCGAGGGCGCCGACGTCGTGGCGCGCGACGTGAACGGCGCAGCCGTCTCGGGGGTGGCGGTGACGGACAAGGACGGCAACTACTCGCTCACGGTTCCCGTCCAGCGCGAGGACAAGAGCGGGAAGCTCTCGCCCAACACCAAGACGCGCTGGGGAACCAGGTCTGGGAAAGGACCGGGATTATCGGGCCCAAGGGAAACCAGCACGTGACGCTCGACTATGTGGGTCCCGCCCTGACGCCTGGCATGTTCTACCAGCTCCGTGCGGTCTCGATAAAATCGAGCGTCCCGATCTCTGCCACCGAGGACTTGAAAGGTGTGTTCGTCTACAAGTAACCTTGTAGCTTGAACCTACTCGTCGGCTCTTGTGCGAACAGAGGGGAATGGTGATGCGCAGCACGCGAGCGAGACTACTGGCAATAGGGATCTGTGCGGCGGCACTCGCCGGCACCGGATGTGGCAGCAGCCCGCAGTCGAGCTCCGGTGGTGGCACCGGCGGCGCGGGTGATGGCAGCGCCGGCACCTCGTTCGGCGGGAGCGGGACGGGCGGTTCTGGCGGCAGCGGAGCGACGGGAGGTAGCTCCGGCACCGGCGGTACAGGCGCTCTGGGAGGTAGCGGTGGCACGGGCGCTCTGGGGGGCAGCGGTGGCGCGGGGGCCGGCGGCGTTGGCGGCACGAGCACGGGTGGCGTCGGTGGTGTGGGCGGCATGGCCGGCAGCGGTGGCACGAGCACGGGTGGCGCCGGCGGCACGGCCGGTATGGGCGGCAGCGGGGGCACGGCCGGCACCGCGGGCAGCGGCGGCACGGCCGGCACCGCGGGCAGCGCAGGCGCTGACGCCGGAAGCGACGCGGCGACGGACGCGGGCGACGCAGGCGACGCCGCTCCACAATGCCAGACCAATACCGACTGTGACGATGGCGTGTACTGCGACGGCGTCGAGACCTGCGACGTCAACGGCATGTGCCAGCCGGGCACGCCGGTCGTCTGCCAGGACGACGGGTTCAGCTGCACCAAGGAGTTCTGCGACGAGTCCACCAAGAGCTGCCAGACGGTGATTCAGGACTCGGTGTGCCAGGACGGCTTGTTCTGCGACGGCACGGAGCAGTGCAACCCGAGCGCGGGCGGTGCGGACCCCACGACGGATTGTGTCGCGGGCACCGCCGTCAACTGCGACGACGGTCTGTCCTGTACGGTCGATACTTGCGACGACACGAACGACAAGTGCGTCCACACGCCCCACGACACGATTTGCGACGACGGCAAGTACTGCGACGGCGTGGAGACCTGCGATCCGGCCAACGGCGCCGCTGGAACGGGCTGCGTTGTCGGCACCGCCGTCAATTGCGAGGACGGTCTCGCCTGCACGACCGACACCTGCAACGAGCAGACGGACAGCTGCGATCACCCGCCGGACAACGGCAAGTGCGACGACGGCGTCTACTGCAACGGAACGGAGACCTGCGATCCGGCCGTAGGCTGCAAGCCCGGCACGGCTGTCTCGTGTCAGCATGACCAGTACGCCTGCACCGTCGAGGCGTGCGACGAGGCAACCAAGAGCTGCAAGACCACGCTCGACAGTTCCAAGTGCCCCACCTCCGGCGAGTTCTGTACGAACCTGGGTTGCCAGGCCGGCACCCAGTGCTCGCAGGATTCGGACTGCGACGACCAGAATCCCTGCAATGGCACGGAATACTGCGATCTCTCGACGACTCCGGGTGTCTGCAGGGCGGGCACGCCGAAAAACTGCGACGACGGGCTCCCGTGCACGTACGACCAGTGCAACCCGACGGGCAGCCCCATTTGCTCACACACGCCGATCGACGCGTACTGCTCCGACGCCGACCTGTGCAACGGCGACGAGGTCTGCGATCCGACGTCCGGCTGCAAGAGCGGCACTCCGCTGAATTGCGACGACGGCGTTCCCTGCACGGACGATAGCTGCGTCTCGACCCTCGGCTGTGCCCATACGCCGGACAACACCATCTGTTCCGACGGAATCGTCTGCGACGGAACCGAGATGTGCAATCCGGGCGCGTCGGGCGCCGATGCCCAGGGCTGCGTGTCAGGCACACCTCTCCAGTGCGCGGATGACGGCATCGCGTGCACCACGGACGTGTGCAGCGAGTACGCTGGCGGCTGCACGCACATTCCCGATGACAGCCTGTGCGGCTGCGGGCAGTCTTGCAGCGCAACCCAGGGCGGCTGCGGCAATTTCTGCACCGTCAGCACCTGCCAGGGCAAGGTCTACCAGTGCGGCGACTGCGTCGACAACGACGCTGACTGCAAGATCTACTCGGCGGATCCCGACTGCATCGGCGTCTGCGACAACAACGAGACCGGCTTCTACGGCGACATCCCGGGCCAGAACAAGGCGCCCTGCAAGGAGGACTGCTACTTCGACCAGGACACGGGCGCCGGGAACGACGACTGCTACTGGAGCCATACCTGCGATCCGAACGAGGTCGCGCCCGACTACAACCCGTACGGCAGCAAGTGCTCCTACAACCCGAACAAGGGCATCCCCGGCACTAGCCAGGACTGCTCCCAGCTCTACTCCGCGCAGTCGGCGCTATGCGGTAGCTACTGCGGCCCGCTCGTACCGAACGGCTGCGACTGCTTCGGCTGCTGCGTCATCCCGGGTGCAGCTACGCCGGTCTTCCTCGGCTCGCTCGACTCCAGCGGCAACGGCTCGTGCACGCTCGCCGACGTGGGCGACCCCACGAAGTGCAAGCCCTGCGAGCAGGTCCCGTCCTGTCTGAACACCTGCCAGCACTGCGAGCTCTGCGTCGGCAAGACCACGCTGCCGTCCGACTGTACCCAGCAGACCTGCCCGTCCGGTCTGCAGCTGTGTGGCCAGCCCGGCCAGGCTCCGTGTCAGTCCGGCTACTACTGCGTGACCGGCTGCTGCGAGCCTGTGCCGCAGTAGCGGCCGCGGGCAGGACGCCATCCACGATCGCCCGCGGGGTTTTGATCCCGCGGGCGACAGTGGCAGGATGCGCGTCCCATGACGGATCGCCGACTCCTGGTCACCAGCGCCCTGCCATACGCCAACGGGCACATCCACATCGGCCACCTGGTCGAGTACCTGCAGACCGACATCTGGGTGCGCTTCCAGCGCCTTTCTGGACGGCGCGTCATCTACATGTGCGCCGACGACACCCACGGCACGGCCATCATGATCCGGGCGCGGCAGGAGGGCCGCAGCGAAGAAGAGCTGATCGCGGACATGAACGCCGCGCACCAGCGCGATTTCGCTGCCTTCCAGATCCAGTTCGATCACTACGGCAGCACCCACTCGGCCGAAAATCGCGAGCTCTGTGCCGGGATCTGGGCGGCATTCCGCGAGCAGGGGCTCGTTGCCGAGCGCGAGGTCACGCAGCTCTTCGACCCGGAAGCGGGCACTTTTCTCGCCGACCGCTTCGTGAAGGGGACGTGTCCGGTGTGCAAGTCGCCGGACCAGTACGGCGACAGCTGCGACAAGTGCGGTTCCACGTACAGTCCCGCCGAGCTGATCGATCCGGTCAGCACACTCAGCGGCGCGAAGCCCGAGGTGAAGAGCGCGCCGCACCTGTTCGTCAACATCGAGCGCTGGCATGCGTTCCTCGAGGAGTGGACGCAGCGCGGCGGCCACCTGCAGTCGGAGATCGCGAACTACCTCAAGGGGCACTTCCTTGCCGAACCACTGCGCGACTGGGACGTCTCCCGGCCGGCGCCCTACTTCGGCTTCGAGATCCCCGACGCTGCCGGTCACTACTGGTACGTCTGGTTCGACGCGCCGATCGGCTACATGGCGGCGACGCAGCGGTGGTGTGCGGCAAACGGCGAGAGCTTCGACGACTGGTGGCGCTCGGAGGACACCGACATCCACCACTTCATCGGCAAGGACATCGTCTACTTCCACACGCTGTTCTGGCCCGCCATGCTGAAGACGGCCGGGTTCTCCCTGCCGCACCGCGTGCAGGTGCACGGCTTCCTGACCGTCAACGGCGAGAAGATGAGCAAGTCGAAGGGCACGTTCGTGCTCGCTTCGACGTACCTGGAGCACCTCGATCCGGCGTACCTCCGCTACTTCTATGCGTCCCATCTCAGCCCCAAGGTGGCCGACCTCGATCTGAACCTCGAGGAGCTGGTCGCAAAGGTGAACTCCGACCTGGTCGGCAAGGTGGTGAACCTCGCCAGCCGCACTGCGCGCTTCGTGAAGGACAGCGGGCTGTCCGCCAGCTATCCCGAGGACGGAGGCCTGTTCGAAGAAGCGGCGAAGAAGGGAGACGAGATCGCCCGCGCCTACGAGAGCTGCGATTTCGCCCAGGCGATGCGCAGCATCATGGCGCTGGCCGATCGCGCGAACGAGTACGTGGATCGCAGCGAACCCTGGAAGCTGAAGAAGGACCCGGCAAAGCGCCAGGAGCTGACGGATGTGTGCAGCGTCGTGCTCAATCTCTACCGCCAGCTCGTCGTGTATCTGGCGCCCGTGCTGCCCAAGCTGGCGGAGGACAGCGGCGCGCTGCTGGGCGCGCCGCTCACCGCCTGGAGCGACGCACAGAAGCCGCTCGCGGGAACGCCGGTCGGCGAGTTCAAGCACCTGATGCAGCGCGTGGATCCCAAGAAGGTGCAGGCGATGATCGCCGACAGTGCGAGCGCCGCCGAGGACGCAGCGAAGGGCGCGGCGGGCGCCGCGCCGCCGGAGGACGACGCGGGGCCACTCGAGGCAGAGCCGCTGGCGGATGAATGCAACATCGACGACTTCGCCAAGGTGGATCTGCGCGTCGCCCGCGTGATCGCGGCCGAAGCCGTCCCTGAAGCGCGCAAGCTGCTCGAGCTCACGGTGAGCCTCGGCGGCGGCGTTACGCGCAGCGTGTTTGCGGGCATCAAGGCCGCCTACAAGCCCGAGGACCTGGTCGGTCGCCTGGTGGTCGTGGTCGCGAATCTGGCGCCCCGGAAGATGAAGTTCGGCGTGAGCGAAGGGATGGTCGTCGCGGCCGGTCCCGGTGGCGCGGAAGTGTTCCTGCTCTCCCCCGACAGCGGCGCGAAGCCCGGCCAGCGCCTGCACTGAGCGCGGGCCCGCTCAGCGCGCGATTCGCTCGAGAACGAGCGGCGCCTCGGCGGGGCGGGTGCGTCCGATGCTGAAGGCGCGGCCTGCGCGCTCGGCGATGGGAGCGAGCCCGCGCTTCGAGCGCACGTGCAGCCAGCAGAGCGGCTCACCCTTGGCGACGCGATCGCCGCGCTTGGCCGAAAGCTCGATACCGACGGCTGGATCGACGGCTTGATCCGCCCGCGTGCGTCCGGCGCCCATCGCTACCGAAGAGAGCCCCAGCTCCAGCGCGTCGGCCGCCGTCACGTAGCCCGCCCGCGGAGCCTCCACCGCGACGCGATGCGGCGCGCGCGGCAGCCTCTTCGTGTCCTCCACTGCGCGCGGGTCGCCGCCGTGCGCCTCGACCATGCGGACCAGCCGTTCGAGCCCGGCGCCGCTGGTGATGGCGCGCTCGAGCTGTTTCCGTGCGTCTTTTGTCGTCTTCGCCACGCCCCCCAGCACGAGCATCTCGGCGCCGAGCCTGAGCGTCAGCTCGCGGGTATCGGCGGGGCCTTCACCGCGGAGAACGTCGATCGCCTCGCGCGTCTCGAGCGCGTTGCCGATCGTCAGACCGAGCGGCGCGGACATGTCGGTGAGCAGCGCCACCACCTTCTTGTCGGCGCGGCGGCCCACGCGCACCAGCTTGCGCGCGAGCTCCCGGGCCGAGTCCAGGTCCTTCATGAACGCGCCGCGGCCGACCTTCACGTCGAGGACCAGGCCATCGATGCCTTCCGCGAGCTTCTTCGACAGGATGCTGGCGACGATCAGCGGGATGCACTCCACCGTACCGGTCACGTCGCGCAGTGCGTAGATGCGCCGATCCGCCGGCGCGAGCCGGTCGGTCTGCCCGATCATGGAAGTGCCCACCTGTCGCACGACCTGTTCGAACCGCTTCGCGTCGAGACCCACCTTGTAGCCGGGGATTGCCTCGAGCTTGTCGAGCGTGCCGCCCGTGTGGCCGAGCCCGCGCCCCGAGATCATCGGCACCGCGACGTCGCACGCTGCCACCAGCGGCGCCAGACAGATGCTGACCTTGTCCCCCACGCCACCGGTCGAGTGCTTGTCCACACGTGGTGCCTTGACGCTCTTGAGCGTGAGCACATCGCCGGAGTGCAGCATGGCATCCGTCAGCGCGACCGTTTCCGCGTCGTCGAGTCCGCAAAGAAAGGCCGCCATCAGCCATGCGCTCATCTGGTAGTCCGCGACCTCGCCGGCGACGAAGCCATCCACCAGGGAGCGGATCTCGCCGCCGTCGAGCTGTCCGCCGTCGCGCTTCTTGATGATGAGCTCGACCGGGTTCAGTCGCTCTGCACTGCTCTTCTTCCGCTGGACCATGGCCCCACGGCTTCGTCGCGCCGGCGTCCGGAGTCAAGTCCAGACGCCGCGCGCGGACCGGAATGTCAATCCGGGTTCGAATCGAAGCAGCAGCGGAAGCCCACGTCGAAGAGCTTGAAGCTCTTGTCCACCGTATAGAACGTGAAGTCGCAGGCGGCGCCGCCCTCCGACTGCGTATTGAACGCACCGCCCATCAGCGAGAACAGGCACGTGCCCGCCGGATTGGTCAGGCTGCAGCCGCCCGGGCTCACGCTGGTGTTGTAGGTGATCTCGCGCAGGTTGCCGAGCATGTCGCGGATGTTGTCGTTCGAGGAGGTGTTGCCGCTCGTCCCGCTCCAGTCCGCCCAGCAGTTGGTCAGCAAGCTGGAAGCCGTTGGCAGCAGGCCGTCCTGGATACCGTTGACCGGATTTCCGTCGAAGTCGAAGGGCCCGATGTTGCAGACCCGCGACGGGGTGCCGGTGTAGGTGCCGTTTTTCTTGCAGGCCGCGTTGTGCGGTGCGTAGCCCCGGGTGCAGTTGTTCGTCGCGTGACACGCCGTCTGCCAGTCACTGGTCCGGCACAGGCGACCGCCACGGGCGATGCACGTCTGTGCCGCCTCGGTCGCCGAGACGTTGAACCACGGCACGACGCTCGGGAGCGAGCAGGATTGCGTCTTGTCCAGTGTGATGCCGGACGGCGCTGCAGTCTGGTAGCCGTTGCCCGAGCCGGGGTCGTTCGACGTCGCGCCGGGGCGGCTGGCCTCGTACTGGTAGACCCACACACTACCGATCTTCGTGACGGCGGGCTTGACGTAGCTCGCGCTCGTGCCCGGGTCGTTGAACGGCTCGTCGGTCTTGCCGTCGCAGTCGTTGTCCAGGCCGTCGCAGACTTCCGGCCCGATGCCAGGCCCCGACGTCTTCTTCACCGCGTTGCACTGGGTCGCACTCGGGCCATTGCACACGTAGTTCCCGGTGCCCTGGCAGGCCCCGTCGCTAACCGGTGTGGCGCACGGCTCACCGAGGTAGCCGGTCGTGAGGACCGGGGGCTTGAAGTCCTCGTCCGCGACGCCGTTGCAGTTGTTGTCCTTGCTGTCGCAGACGTCCGTGGTACCCGAGCAGTAGTTCGGTCCCGCGCTGTTGTTGCAGTAGCCATTCGGGAAGGTGCACTTCCAACCGCCGTTGGAACAGGCGACCGAAACGCCGCCGGGTCCGGCCTTGCAGCCTGTGTCCGTCGCGCCCGGCGTCACGTCGCAGACCTGGGTCGGGTCCGGCGCGGTGACGTTCTCGTCGACCTGGCAGTCGCAGTTGTCGTCCTTGCCGTTGCACTGCTCGGTCGCCGACGTGAACGTGCAGGACCGTTCGCAGGTGTTCTTGTTGCTGTCGCAGTCGATGTAGCCGCCGTCGCAGGAGCCGAGCTTGCAAATGCCGGAATTGCAGGTCCATTGACGGTGCCCATTCGGCGCGACGGCATAGCAGTCGTTGCCGCAGCTGCCGCAGTTGTGGACGTCGCTGTTCACGTCCGGCTGGTTGGTGAGCTGACCGTCGCAGTTCGTGTCGTCGCCGCAGGTATCCGTCGTCGACGTGGGACCCTGCGAGCCCAGGCAGCTCTTCACGCCGCCCACGCAGCGCAGCGCGCCCTTCTTGCAGGGCTGGGTTGCGCCGGAGGGGGCCGGTGGCGGCACGTCGCAATCACCGACCGAGTCGCTCGGCGGAACGACGCAGACCTTGTCCGAAGGTCCGGTGCGGGCCACGCAGATCTGCGTGCTCGGGCAGTTGCTGTCCTTCGTACAGCTCGTCGCTCCCGAGGACGGGATGGTGCCGTCGATCACGCCGTCGCAGTCGTCGTCCTGGCCGTTGCAGATCTCGGTCTGCGGCGTGGTGTTTCCGGAGCACTTCGGGGCCCCGTTCACGCACTGGACGGTGCCCTGGTGGCAGTTGCCCTGCGAGACGCCGCACACGCCGCCCGTGTCGGTGAGGTTGTCGTCCGTGACGCCGTCGCAGTCGTCATCGATGTTGTTGCAGGTCTCCACCTTGTCGAACGGGTTGAGGACGAACGGCCCCGTGGCGCCCTTGCACACGCCGTTGCGCACGCCGTTGACGGGCAGGTTGGGGTTCGAGCTGTTGACGTTGTTCGAGTCGAGGTCGCAGCACTGGATCTGCCCGCCGATGCACTTGTTCACGCCCTTGTAGGTCGGGTCAGCGCACAACCCCTGCGTGCTGCCGTAGCAGTCCTTCCCGACGTCCGGATCGTCGGTCTCCAGGCTCGGGTCGACGTTGTCGATCTTGCCGTCGCAGTCGTTGTCGACGCCGTCGCAGACCTCGGCGCCCGTCTTGACGCAGTGGTACTCGCAGCCGTTGTCCGCCGAGCCGTCGATGTCGTAGTAGTCGGTGTCACAGCTCGCGACGCCGCAGGTCGTGTTGGTCGAGTTGCAGGCGGAGCCTGTCGCGGTGCTCGTGCACGTCGGCGTGCCGTGGGCGATGACGCACTTCTTCCCGCACTTGCCGCAGTTGTCGACATCGGTGCACAGGTTGAAGCCCTCGTCGACCTGGCCGTCGCAGTTGTTGTCCTGGTTGTCGCAGACCTCGGGCCCGACGGGGATGTAGGGGCACTTGTACTCGCAGCCGTTCGCCGGGTTGCCGTCCTTGTCCTTGTAGTCCGGGTCGCACTTCGTGTAGCCGCAGGTGCCCGGCGTCTTGCCGTCCAGCGTCGCCGGAGGCGTGCACGTCGGTCCGATCGCGCCCGTCAGCAGCTGGGTGCAGTCGGTGGCGCAGGTGCCGCAAGAGGTGGCCTTGGACAGCTCGTTCTTGTCCGTGACGTTGTCCACGACGCTGTCGCAGTCGTCGTCCAGACCGTCGCAGGTCTCGACGCCGCCGTTCGACTGGACGCAGCCGTCACCGGTTCCGGTATCGAGGTTGATGACGGGGCCGTCGGACGCTTCATTGAAGATGATGGCGTCCTGCCCGCCATCGGTGGGCCCGGTGTCGGGACCGCCGTCGGGTTTGCCGGCACAGTCGTTGAAGCAGAAGCTGTTGGTCGTGCATCCGGTCGAGCCGAGCACACCGACCACTACGGCGACGAACGCCGCTGCCCAGGCATGCGGCCTCATTCGCCCGCTCCGTCCATGCCCTGCCCGTCGCGTCTACGTCGTCGTCGGCGTCTCTCGAGCACCCCGAAGACGCCCAGCCCGAAGAGCAGCATGCCAGTCGGAGGCAGCTTGCGCTGGCTGCCGGCCGTGCGGCAGGCGCAGCCGCCGCCGCCCGTGGCCAGACCCCAGACGCCCTTGGGCTTCGGCGTGGTCGGCGTGCCGGTATGGGCACCCGAGCCGCCTGCTGCATCGACGCCGCCGCCGTCCTGGCTGGTCGCCCCACCGGACCCACCGGAGCCTCCGCTGCCGTCCGCGCCAGCGTCGGCTCCGGCACTGAAGCAGTCGCCGTTCTGGCAGGCCTGACCGGAGGGACAGACGACTCCTTCGCACGGGTCGTTGCCGCAGGCTCCGGTAGCCGGGTCGCAGTGCGCGCCGTTGGAGCAGGCCAGCCCGCCGTCACTCGTGCACATGCTCGGGCCGCAGCTGGCGGTGCCGGCGTCGGCGATACCCTGGCAGTACTGCCCAGCCGGGCAGCCGCCTGCGCATCCGGTCGGATTGCACTGGCCTTCCTTGCAGACCTCGCCCGTCTTGCAGGTCACGCCCGCGCAGCTCTGGACGCAGCGCGCGGTGAGGAAGTCGGCGCTCGGCTTGCAGACCTCGTCCGCCTTGCAGGGGTTCGGGTTGCACGGGTCGTCGACGCAGGCCTGGTCGTTGCAGAGCTTGCCCTGCGGGCAGCCCTGGAAGTAGCAGTTGCTGTCCGGCTCGCACAGGCCCGCAGCCGGTCCGCTGGTCACGCACGACTGCCCGCTCGGGCAGGTGATGCCGGTGCACGGGCTCTCGCAGCTGTTGCTCTTGCAGACGCACAGCGGCACCGTGTCACCGTTCGAGTTGGTCGTGCCGGCAGGGCCGCAGACGGTGTCGCCCGACTTCGGGTCCTTGGCCGTCTTGGTGCTGCAGTCACCGCAGTTGTCGCTGACGCAGTAGTTGCCCTTCTGGCTGGTGCCGCTCTTCGGCACGTTCTGGCAGTTGGTCCCAGTCGGGCAGGGGAACTCGCCGGAGCCGCACGGCCCGGCGCACTGGCAGATGCCGTTGAAGCTGACGCAGGACTTGCCCGTCGAGCACAGCGCCGCTGCGCCGCCGTCCGGCGCGGGGTTGTCCTCGTAGACCTGGCCGTTGCAGTTGTTGTCCAGGCAGTCGCACACCTCGGGCTGTGGGCCGACGCCGCCGGCGCACACGACCTGGCCGTTCGGGTCGCAGATCAGCTTGCCCGGCTTGCACTCGCCCACATTGGAGCCGCAGGTGTCGCCGATATGCTGGCTCGCGTTGTTCGGATCGGCGGTGCCGTCGATGCCGTCCGGCGCGGGCCCGGGCTCGTCGGTCAGGCCGTCGCAGTCGTTGTCGATGCCGTCGCACACCTCGGGAGATGGGCCGACGCCGCCGTTGCACACCGTGGAGCCCGAGCCGGCCGGATCGCAGGCCAGCGTGCCCGGTTGGCAGGTGCCCTTGCTGCGGTCGCCGGGATACTGCGTCTTGTCGTAGCTGGCCGGGCAGCTGCCGCCGAGGTTGATGCCGTCGTCGGTCTTGCCGTTGCAGTCGTCGTCCAGTCCGTTGCAGACCTCCTGCGTCGGTCCCTGGCCGCCCTGGCACTTGATGGAGCCCTTGTCGCAGACCTCCTGACCCAGCTTGCACTCGCCGACGTTCGAGCCGCACACGTCGCCCACGGGCGAGCCGAGCCCGTTGTCGGTCTGGCCGTCGCAGTTGTTGTCGACGCCGTCGCACACCTCGTTGCCCGGCAGCGTTCCGCCCTGGCAGGCCCAGGCGCCGCCCTTGCACACCAGCGTGCCCACCTGGCACGGCGAGCTCAGCGAGCCGACGCCGTTGCACTGCGCCCCGGCCGGCGGACACCACGACACGTTCTTGAAGGTGCAGGGCGTGCCGCAGCCGCTCCCGGACGTGTTCCAGCAGCCCGGTTTCGTCGGAGCGTCGGCGAGCACGCCGTCATCGGCCTTGCCGTTGCAGTCGTTGTCCTTGCCGTCGCACACCTCGGGGCTCGGATTGACCGCAGTCTGGCAGATCAGGGTGCCGCCCACGCAGGCCGTCGTGCCCGTTCCGCAGGGCGCGTTGCAGGTGTTGCCCACTCCCGGCACGCCGTTGTCGACAACGCCGTCGCAGTCGTTGTCGATGCCGTCGCAGATCTCCGTGCTCGGCCCCACTGCGCCGGTGCAGGAGCCTTTGCAGGGCTTGGAGCCCACCTTGCACTGGCTCTGTGCGAAGTAGTTGCTCGCGCCGGTCGCGACGTTGTTGTAGTAGAGCCCCGACGTCTGACCGCAGACCGTGGGCGGGATGCCGTCGTCGATCAGCCCGTTGCAGTCGTTGTCCTTGCCGTCGCAGACCTCGGGCTGGGGGTTGTTGCTGCAGGCGTTCCAGCTCAGGCCCGACACGCAGTCGCCCGGTTTCGCAACCGCCTGCGTCTTGCACGTCTGAGTGCCGGCGCAGTTGGACGGCGACGAAAGGCCGCAGCTGACCGGCGCGACGCCGTTGTTGGCGATGCCGTAGCAGTCGTCGTCGCAGCCGTCGCAGATCTCGGCGCTTGGCACGCAGGTCTGGCAGCCCGGCAGGCTGTAGGGCGTACCGCTGCCCGCCTGGTTGTCGATGATGCCGTCACAGTCGTCGTCCTGGCCGTTGCAGGTCTCGGCGGTGGGGCAGTGCAGCGGTGAGCCGCACTTCGTCTGGTTTTCATCGATCGTGTTCGAACCCAGGCTCGCCGGGTCGATGGTCTTGTCGCAGTTGTTGTCCTGGTTGTCGAAGACCTCGCCCGGGTCGGAGCACAGCCACTTCTGTTCCGGGGTGGGGTCCCCTGGGGCCGGCGTCCAGCACGGCAGCCACCAACGGTCGCCCTGCGGGTTGCTCGTGCTGATGCTGGCTGTGTAGTTGGCCATGCACGTAGCCCGCGCCGCGCTGCAGCACTGCCCGATCTGCGTCGGATTCGTCGAGGGCGCGCGGTTCTCGTTGCAGTAGTGCTTGTAGCCTTCGTCCGTGCAGCCGTTGCAGTTGTTGTCGGCGTTGTCGCAGATTTCGGGTTTTGCCGCGCCCGAGATGATCTGCGAGAGGGCGACCGCGAGCTCTGTCTCGTTGTTGGCAGACAGCGAGCTACCCGTGCCGCCCGCTTGCGCGATCGCGTCGGTGTTCGCCTGTGTCCCGCCCGCGAAGTTGATGACGTAGGTGTTCACCGGCCAGGTCGTGCCGCCGATGGTGACCCCGTTGTTGTGCAGGTCCTGGGCCGTAGCGGTTGCTGCCGAGTTGGCGTTGGCGCTGCCGCCGTAGCTGCAGGACGACGGGTCGCCGTCGGTCACCAGGATGATGTTCACGCTGCGGCAGGAGCGGTCATTCGCGTCGAGCGGCGTGCCCCAGGTGAAGGGCGGCGGCGTGCCGCAGTAGTTGCCGCTCGTACCGAAGCTGGAATCGCCCGTCCACATCGACCAGCCCGCATGCAGATACTGCGAGATGCTGTACATCGCGTCGGCGGTCGGAGTGCCGCCCGCGGCGAACAGCTCCTTGCTGTCCGTGCAGTCACCATCGAAATACTTCGCGATCTCCGGGACGTTCGAAGCGTTCGGCGTTGCCTGCCACCAGTTGTCCTTGGTCAGGCCGACCACCACGTTGGCACCGTTGCGACGCTGGATCGTGCCCCACGGCGTACCCGTCTTGCGTCCGAAGGTGATGTTGGGCGAGCCTGGCAGCGAGCCGGCGCCGCATCCGGGCCGATTGCCGCAGTTGCTGGTCGTGCCCGGGAAGGCGCTGATCCCGCAGTTGTAGTAGTCGTAGGCGCAGTAGCCGCCGGTGTCGCCGCACATCGATTGGCAGGCCCCTGCCGAGCAGCCGCTGATGCGCATCGCGTACGTGGCCAGACCGAAATTCGCCTCGCCCGAGAAGGCCTGCACCGTGTTGCGCAGGGCGCACTTCGCATCGTTGATGCGCGTGGGCACCATGCCGCAGCTGTTGAGCTTGTAGCCCGCCGCATTGTGATTGCAGGTATACGGGTAGTTGCTCGGCGGCGTCGTGCACGAGATCATAGAGCCCGACGTGTCCACGAGCAGCATGAAGTACGGCTTGGACGGCGCCGGCCAGTCCGCCGGGTTGGTCGACAAGCACGACGCCGGCTCGGCGCTGGAGCTTTTCGGCGCCAGCAGCGCCAGCGCCAGGGTGGCCGCTCCGACCACGCCCGCACCCAGCAAACGCCCACCCACACGACCCCTGGTGCCCTTGATGAAGCTCATGGTCGGATTCCTGTCATGACAAGCTCGAGAGGGAAGGTGCGCTCCTCGTAGGGTGGTACTCGCATGCACGGACACCAGGCTACTCGGCAGCATCACCGCGACAGCGCGGGCAGAATCCCGCAGTACTCCACGCTACACGAGAACCCGGGGCCATCTCAAGCGCGCCGGCCCGGCCGGTCACGGCTGATATTTGTCGAGTGTTTTCAGGCTGTTCGCCGTGGCCCTCCGGGGCGCTGGACGCGCTCGCGTCTGGACGTCGCGCGCCAGGTGGGGGTAGCCGTGGTGGCGTGAAGGGACTCGGACGACCCCAGGGACGATTCACCCAGCACCGCCGCATCGACCGCTTGCGCGAGCTTCTGACCAAACATCCGCGCGGCGTCTCGCTCTACGAGCTCGCCGGCGCGCTCGACGTCACGACGCGCACCATGCGTCGCTACCTCAAGGAGGTCGAGCGCGAGTACAATCTCGAATCGATCGAGACGCGCGGCGGCGGGCCGCTGCTCTGGCGCATCCGTGCCGGCGAGATCCCGCGCAAGGTCGAGCTTCGTCGCACGCAGGCCTACGCGCTGCTCGCGGCGCGCCGCATCTTCAAGCCGATGCGCGGCTCCGCCCTGTTCGACGAGATCGACATGGCTGTCGGCAAGCTGCTCGCTTTCGCGCAGCGCCCCGGACGCGGTCCGAATGCGGGGCTAGCCGACGCGCGGCTCGAGGATCGCTTCCTGTACCTGCCGTTCGCGCCCAAGAACTACGCGCAGAAGACCGACGAGCTCGACGATCTGTTCCAGGCCGTGTCCGACCTCCGCCCGCTGTCCCTGCTCTACCAGAGCGCCGCGCGCGGCTCCGAGGAGCGCATCACGATCCACCCCTACGCGATGGTGCTGCACCGCGACAGCATCTACTGCGTCGGCTACCACGTGGCGCGCGGCGAGGTGCGCACGTTCGTGCTCGACCGCATGCGCGACACCGAGTGCGCGATCACCGAGCGCTTCGAGCTGCCCGACGACTTCAACATCGACGACTACTTCCAGGGCGAGCTTGGCATCTGGCGCTCGACGGAACGGCATAAGGTCGTGATCGACTTCGATGCCGTGGCCGCCCCATATGTGAAGATGCGAAAGGTCCACGCCACGCAGAAGCTCGCTTCCATCGCGAACGGCGGGGTGCGCCTCACCATGACCATCGGCGACCTGAACCAGGTCGCCAGCTGGGTGCTCGAGTGGGGCCAGCGCGCCCGCGTCGTGGAACCGCCCGAGCTCGTCGACCGCGTGCGCACCGAGCTGGAAAACGCGCTGGCCGGCTACAAGCGTCCGCGCGGCGCCAAGCCGAAGCCGAAGCCAAAAGCGAAAGCCAAGAAGAAGAGCAAGCGGGGGTAGGGCCCCGCCTCCCGCTACGGCCCGCCGTTGACCGGCGAGGGGCCGAGCGCCGTGATGACGCTGGCGAAGCCGGCTTCGACGACGCAGCTCTTGCTCCCGTAGCCGGGATACTGCGCGCTGCCGTCGTTGTGGATCTGCCAATCGATGATCTTGCTCGTCTCGCCCTGGCCGGCCGGCACCACGCCGGCTCCGGTCGTCGCGTCGACGGTGAGCAGCTTCACCGTGCCCGGAGGCTGCCCGCAGCCGCCGGTCGATTCCTTGAAGGTGCACTCGGTCCCGTAAGCCAGATGCGGGCCGGCCAGCATCGGGATGGGCGGGATCTGCTGTGGCGCGACGAAGCCGAAGTCGCTCCGGGTAACTGCCAGGCTCGAGAGACCTGCCACGTAGTCCCAACCGTCCTTCCGACCGACAACGACGGGTTCGCCCTGGCTGAAGTGTCCGGTCAGGTCCGGCCCCACCCACTTGAACTTCAACGAAGCGGACGACGATGCCAGCTCGAGGCTGTCGGCCGCCACCTGCACGACCTTCGCGTTGCCGCTGGGGCTGATCGAGCCGAACCCCACCTGCGTTCCGCCCAGCGTTGCGCCGGCCTGGAGCGCCGCGCTGCATTCGGTAGCCGGCGCTCCGCCGGTGCCTGCCGCCCCGGCCGTGCCAGCGCTGCCGCCGGCTCCCGCCATGCCGCCGCTTCCGCCGGTCCCTGGATCAGGCACGCAGGTGTAGCTGCCGCTTACGATCTGGCAGCTGTAGCCGGCCGCGCAGTTACAGCCGCCAACCGTGCCGGCGCTGCCGCCGCTGCTCGAGCCGGCGCTGCCGGCCGTTCCCCCGCTGCCGCCGGCGTTGCCGATCGTGGTGCTGCCGCCGCACGCCGCGAGCGCGCAGGCCGAGAGCACCACAGTCCCGAATCCGATCCATCGCATGGCCGGCCGCCAAGCAACATGCAGGCCAGCGCCAGCGACCCAGGAAAGACCAGGAAATCCGCTTCAGGAGCTGTGCCACGCGCGCCCGCCGCTGGCACAACCCGGGCGGGGCTGTCCCGTCGTCAGGGTCGCCGGTTCAGCCGCGCCGCGCGATAGTAGCGGTAGTACGCGACGACCTTGGCGACGTAGTCCTGCGTCTCTTCGTACGCCGGGATGCCGCCGGAGCGGATGACGGCATTCTCGCCGGCGTTGTACGCCGCGATGGTCAGCTCCAGATCGCCGTTGAACAGGTTGGCCAGCACGCGCAGGTAGCGCACGCCGCCGAAGATGTTCTGCCGCGGGTCGTAGACGTCCGTCACCTGCATGCGCGCGGCCGTCTCCGGCACCAGCTGCATCAGGCCGTGCGCGTTGGCGTGCGAGACCGCGCGCGGATCGAAGTCGCTCTCCACCTTGATCACCGCGCGCACCAGCGCCTCGGGGATCTGGTACAGCGTCGCCGCCTGGTGGATGTAGGGGTCGTAGCGGGTGAAGCGCTCCGGCGAGGTGTCGCTCGGCATGAACACCTTTGGCTTCGGCTTCTCTTTCGCCACCCGCCTGGAGTGCTTGCCCTTCGGCGTGTTCGAGAAGGTGATCACGCCGGTCTTCTTGTTGACGCTCTTGTAGATGTCGGCGTGGCTCGCGTCCGCCACCGTCACGACTCCCAGCGCCGCCATGCCCGCGATCACGCGGGCGGTCGAGAGGCTCGCGGCACGACGGGAACGTGGTTTCCAGAACATAGGCAAAGTCGATCGTAGCGGGCGTGCCACGGCACCGACAAGGAAACGCCCGGGCCGGTCGTTGCCATTCCGTGTGGCATTTTGCCACAATATGCCCGAAAGCTGCGTCGATTTTGCCTAGGTTTGTGGCATTTTGCCACAGTAGGATTCCGGTGGGGGCCGGTGGCGGGGAGGAAGACGGTCCCGCTAGTCGTCGTCGGTGAGGTAGGTGTAGGAGCGCAGGGCCTGCTCGTAGTGCTGCATCAGCGTGCGCATCTGCGCGTTGGTCAGCTTGCCGCGGATGACGGCGCGCTCGGCCTGGTGGCGCACGGCCTCGATCATGTTCTCCGGCACGTACTGCACGTAGCGCAGTACTTCCGAGACGCTGTCGCCCTTGATCACGTGGCGGATCTGGTAGCCGCCGTCGTTCAGCCTGACGTGCACGGCGTTGGTGTCGCCGAACAGGTTGTGCAGGTCGCCGAGAATCTCCTGGTAGGCGCCGTTCAGGAACAGGCCCATGTAGTAGGGCTCCCCGGGGCGCAGGGTGTGCACGTCGATGGTGCGGCGCACGTCCTCGACATCGATGAAATGATCGATCATGCCGTCGCTGTCACAGGTCAGATCGGCCAGCGTGGCGGTGACTCCAGGCTCCTCATCGAGCCGGTGGATGGGGACGATCGGGAACAGCTGATCGATGGCCCAGATGTCCGGCGCCGACTGGAACAGGCTGAAGTTGCAGTAGTAGATGGCGCTCATCGTGCGCTCGAGGCCGTACAGCTCCTCCGGCACGAACTTCACGCGCCTGAGCGTGTCCTGGATCTTCTCGCACACGTGCCAGTACAGCCGCTCCGCCTGGGCGCGCTCGCGCAGCGTCACGTAACCGTACTTGAACAGGCTCTGCGCCTCTTCCTTCGCCTGGCTGGCGTCGTGGAAGCTCTACTGCACGTTCTTCGGCGCGACGCCGCGATACGTTTCGTAGAGCTCGCGGAGCAGCCGGTGCGCGTCTGGTTCCGGCTCCGCGGGCTCGCCGAAGCGCACCTCGTTCTTCCCCACCACCTCGAACACCAGCACCGAGTGATGGGCGGCGATGGCCCGCCCGCTTTCACTGACTATTGTCGGGACCGGGACCTCGGCCTTGGCGCAGGCGCCCTGGATGTGGCCGACGACGTCCGAAGCGTACTCCTGCAGCGTATAGTTCCTGCTGGCGTGGAAGTCGGTTTTCGAGCCGTCGTAGTCGATGGCGAGGCCGCCGCCGATATCCAGATAGCCCATGCGGCAGCCCATCTTCGCGAGCTCGACGTAGATGTTGCTCGCCTCCTGCATCGCGTTCTTGATGGGGATGATGCTGGAGATCTGGCTGCCGATATGGAAGTGCAGAAGCTGCAGGCAGTCGAGCATGTCGCGCTCGGCGAGCTTGTCGACGAGCTCGACGATCTCCGCCGTGCTCAGTCCGAACTTGGCGCGATCGCCCGCCGATTCCGCCCAGCGCCCCACGCCCTTGGCCGTGAGCTTCGCGCGCACACCCAGCATCGGACGGATGCCGAGCTTCTCCTGCGCGGCGAAGACGTGGGTGAGCTCGTCCAGCCGCTCGAGTACGACGATCACGTTCTTGTCGAACTTCTGCGCGACCAGGGCCGTCTCGATGTACTTCTGGTCCTTGTAGCCGTTGCAGATGATGAGACCGCCGGTATCCTGCATGACGGCCAGGGCGATCAAGAGCTCCGGCTTGGAGCCCGCTTCCAGTCCGAAGCCCCAGTCGGCTCCGAACTCCACCACCTCTTCCACCAGGTGCCGCTGCTGGTTGACCTTGACCGGGTACACGCCGCGGTAACCGCCGCCGTACTCGTATTCCGCGATCGCCTTCTGGAAGCACTCGTTGATGCGCCGGATGCGGTGGGCGACGATGTCCGAGAAACGGATCAAGAGCGGCAGCTCGAGGCCGCGCGTTTTCAGCTCCTCGGTCAGGTCGAAGAGGTTGATCGCCGCGTCGCGTTCCGGATCGGGGCGCACCTCGACCTGACCTCGCGGGTTGACGCCGAAGTAGGGCGTTCCCCAACCGGGGATCTGGTAGAGGCTCAGCGCCTTCGACACGGTCCACTGGCCGTTGCCGTTTTCGTCGTTCAATCCTGATCTCCTGGGCCCGGGCCGCCGAGGAGCCCTGCGGGCGCAGCTCTAGCTCGAACGGCGCGATCGAGCACGAAGAACCCGGACTCTGCAAGGATTTCGTAGCGCGGGAGGTGACATTCGTGTTGCGTCGTGGAGCCGCCCGGCGGGGGGATGGTCCTGTCCGGGCTTTGCATCCGGCTCGTTAGCCCGGAGCCCAGAAGTGCGTCGGCAACACGCCGCGGTGCGCCAGCGCAAGGAAGTCCATGCTGAAGGCGACGGTGATGTGCACCAGGAAGCCGGCGTAGATGCTGCGCGTGCGCATCGCCAGCGAGCCGAGCACGACGCCGGCGACGATGGCGCCGTTCGCCTCCAGATACGGCTTGCCGTAGTGGATCATGCAGTAGGGCACGGCCATCGCGAAGATGGCGCCGGAGCCCATGGTCTTCCTGAGCGCGCCGACGATCCAGCCGCGGAAGAACATCTCCAGCGACAGGAACTGCGCGAAGTAGATCGCCTCCCACAGGATCAGATCGAACCAGCTGCGCGAGGCGTGCTTGTAGAAGGGATAGTAGCTGCCGAAGTCGGGCTGCCGCGACACCAGCAGCATGGCCGGGATCACGAACGCCAGGCACACGCCGTAGATCCAGATGTGACTGAAGAAACCCTTTGTCCGGAAACCCATGTCGAGCAGGCTGTCCTTCGGGAACAGCAGCTTCCATATGGGAAACGGGATCAGGACGTAGCCGACGACGCGCGCGGCCGACCACCAGCAGAAGCTGTAGTACTCGTCGTACTTGGCCATTTTGACCCAGTGGCTGCCGTGCGCGGCAAGCTCGGCGAGCCAGGGGCGGATCTCGTGATTGTAGAAGGCTGCGCCGCCGTAGTACTCCTGCATCGTCAGTACCACGGCCGTGATGCACAGAACGGCGATGGGGCGGAAGTCGAACTTCTTCTCGGCGACGAGCTTCTGGCGGTACTCGGCCGCCTCCACGTCCAGCCGCTTCCACGTGTCGCGGAAGAACCACCACAGGGCCGGCGCGATCGCGGCCAGGATCGGCACCGGCAACAGTGCTTTGACCGGCGGGTAGCCGATGAAGGCGTCGAAGAGCGAGATCTCGTGCAGGCGCGTGAGCGGCAGGTCGAGCTTCGGGTGTGCGTGCGCGGCAACGTGAGCGAATGCCGGAGCGAGTCCCTCGAAGCCGTGCATCTTGCCTAGCCGCCCTCGGCGATCCGCGCGGCGCTTTCCAGCCGCGAAAGCGAGCGCTCACGTCCTATCACGGCCATCACGTCGAACAGCGGTGGGCTCGCCGTGCGGCCGGTGAGGGCGACGCGCGCGGGCTGTGCCACTTCTTTCATCTTCAGGCCGCGCTCCTCGACGTAGGCGCGCAGCGCCACTTCCAGCGCTTCCGCGTCCCAGCGCTCCGCCGCCCGGAACAGTCCCGAGAGCGCAGTCAGGTGCGGCGCGCTTGCTGGCGTCAAGAACTTCGCCTTTGCCTTGTCGTCGAAGACGGGCGGCTCACGGAAGAAGTAGTCGAGCGCATGGGCGGCGTCGATCAGCGTGCGGGCGCGCTCACGGATCAGGGGCAGCGCGGCACGCAGCAGCGCGTCGTCCACGTCGGGCAGCTCGCGGTCGGCGAGGAAAGGCCTTACCCAGGTGACGTAGTCGTCGTCGCTCGTCAGGTCGGGGCGCTTGAGGTGCTCGAAGGCGACGTCGGCGAACTTCTTGTCGTCGAACTTGCCGTCGGCGCGGCTCACTCGGTCCCAGCCGAAGAGCTTGACCAGGTCGTCGCGGCTGAAGATCTCCTGGTCGCCGTACGACCAGCCGAAACGCACCAGGTAGTTCAAGACGCCCATCGGCGTGAAACCGCGCTTTCTGTAGTCCTGTACGCCGACGTCGGCGTTGCGCTTGCTGAGCTTGTCGCCCTTGGGGCTCAGCATCATCGGCAGGTGCGCGAACCCGGGCGGCTCCCAGCCGAACGCGCGGTAGATGAGGATCTGCTGCGGCGTGTTGCCGATGTGGTCGCGCCCGCGCGTGACGAGGTTGATGCCCATCTGGTGGTCGTCGACGACGCACGCCAGATTGTAGAGCGGGTAGCCGTCGGTGCGGACCATCACGAAGTCCTGGAGGGTCTCGTTCGGCGTGCTGATCGCTCCGAACACCTTGTCGACGAACTCGACGCTGCCGGCGCGCGGTGACTTGAAGCGGACCACGTGCGGCAGGTCGGGCTGGTCCTCGCGATCGCGGCAGGTGCCGGGATAGACGAACTGCGCTTTCGGGTCGCGGGCCTTGAGCGCGGCGCGCTGGCGGTCCAGCTCTTCCTTCGTGCAGTAGCAGCGGTAGGCGTGCCCGCCCTGGATGAGCTGCTCGACGGCGTCGCGATACAGCTGCTTGCGCTCGCTCTGGAAGTACGGCCCGGATTCTCCGCCGACCTCGGGGCCCTCGTCCCAGTCGAGGCCGAGCCAGCGGAGCGCGTCGAGGATCGCGCGCACGCTCTCGAGGCTGGAGCGCTCCTGATCGGTGTCCTCGACCCGCACAATGAAGCTCCCGCCCTGGCTCTTCGCCCACAGCCAGCTGAAGAGTGCCGTGCGGGCGCCGCCGATGTGCAGGTAACCGCTCGGGGATGGGGCAAAACGCACTCTGGGGGCGACCATGGCGCCGCCGCGTACCACGCAGCCTGCGCCGAGTCACGCGCGGCGCGTGCCGGGCGGCGCTGGGCCCCGGGGCAGAAGCGGCCGGAATCATGGAGCTTGTGGCGATCGGGACGGCGTCGAGCGGCTTCTGGCCGCGCCCGGGGGGCTCGCAGGCGCTTGGTGGTTGCGCTGCCCCGGTTCGATTGCTAGAAAGCCGCCCCTTACGCCGGCGAGCCCGGTTGGAGCCGAACGATGAAGAAGTCGCCGCTCAGCGTGGTCAAGGAGAAGTACGGAGACAAGCAGAAGCTCGTCGCCGCCGTGGAGAAGCTCGGCACCGACGAGCTGTGGCTCGATCGCGTCAACGAGACCAAGGGCCTCGCCCGCGTGTCGAACGCGAAGCTGGTCCGCCTGCACGAGACGCTCAGCGCCGTGAAGGAGAAGTTCGGCAGCCGCGCCAAGCTCATCGACTCGATCCTCGAGACCGAGAAGCGCGCGAAGGACGAAGGCTACCGCGCCCGCCTCGAGCGTTACCCGACCCCGCGCCTGTACGACCTGCAGCAGGCGAGCGCGAAGCGCGCTAGCTAACGCGGCTTTCGGAGGGGCGTCACAGTCCGGCGCACGTCAGTGTGCGCCGCGGGATGGGTTTGTGTCCCGCCCGCGCACCTCGGCCGGAATCCTCCGCCGGGGGCTCACCGCCTCCGGACCCCCGACGCGCCTCGCTGCGCTCGGCGCGGACTTGCTTCGCTCGCGCTACTTCCCCTCGAGGCCCTTCTCCTTCAAATACTCGTTCGTGAACTTCGCGGCGGTGGCGTAGCTCTGGTCCATGTCGGCCATGATGCGCTTTTCCAGCATGCCGCCGACGCCGAAGATCTTTGCGACCGCGGTACAGTTGAAAACCCGCTTGCACTTGCCGTCGCCGGCGGGCTCCGTGAAGAATTCGCCGGTGATCGTCATCTTCCCAGTCAGCTTGTTGGGCGTGATCTTGACCTTGAAGTGACGGGTCTTCTTGTCGAAGACGCCGTCTTCCCGGTAGCCGACGCCGTCCCCGATCACCTTCTTCAGCGCGGCGGGCATCTCGCCGAGCTTGGGGACCACGTCGATCACCCGCTCGATAGTGTCGCCCTTGTCGTCCTGGCGCACGCGGTCGTGGACGGGAAACTCCAGGGCCTCGCTGAACATCCGGTCGTTGTAGTCGTCGTCCCAGAAGACCTTGTCCCAGAAGGTGTCTTCGCTGCAGTTGAAGATGTGCTCGATGTGGGTTTCGGCCATGGCGGACCCTAACATGGCTCTCCTTCGCTCCGCGTAAAGTGGTCCCTCGCCACTGCGGGTTACCGTTTTCATTTCATTGGCCTAGACTCCCGCCCCGATGATGCCCGCCGAGACCGATGCGCCGGAGGATCGCTACCGGGAGCCTTCCGCTCCGCGTCAGCGGGTGACGGTCCGCCTGCCGAGCTGGGTCAGCCAGGCGATGCTCGTGCTCAAGAAGGACGTGGCCATCGAGCTGAGGACCGGCGAGGTGGTGACGACCAGCGGGTTCTTCGCGTTGCTGGTCGTGATCATGGCTTCGCTGGCCTTCTACGGCGGGCCGACCACGCGCAGGCTGATCGCATCGGGAGTGATCTGGATCTCCATCGCGTTCGCAGCGGTGCTGGCGCTCGGGCGCACCTGGCAGCGTGAGCGCGACGAGGGGGCGCTCGATGGGCTGCTGGTGGCGCCGGCGGCGCGCAGCGCCATCTTCGCGGGCAAGAGCATCGGCGTGCTGGCGTTCCTCGTGGTCGTGGAGCTGGTGGTGATGCCGGCCGGGGCGCTCTTGTTCGCGCTGGATCTGGGCCAGGTCGGTGTCGGGTTGGTGTTGATCGCGCTGTGCGCCACGCCCGGTATCGCGGCATCCGGCACGCTGTTCGGATCGATGACGGTGCGCACCCGGGCTCGCGATCTGATCCTCGCCATCGTGCTCTTTCCCCTGCTGTCACCGACGCTGCTGTGCGCCGTCGCGGCTACACGTGAGCTGTTGAACGGCGTGCCTGTGGCCGAGCTGGGCGACTACTTCAAGCTGATGGGGGTCTTCGACGTGACGTTCGTCGTCGGCGGTCTCGCGCTGTTCGGGACGCTGATGGAGAACTAGCGGGACCGGCTTGTCGCTCGCCGAAGCATCGCCTGGGCGATGCGGGCGCCGTCGCGTTCGCTGTCCCCGGCGCCGACGACGCTGCCCGCGCACCACACGCCGGGCGACACCTGGCCGGACGCATCGTGCTCGGGCGCGTAGCCTCGCGCGGGGTCGAAACGCAGGCGCGCGCCCGACTGTTCGGCGAGCTCGAACGATGGCGCGCCCGGGCCGTCGACGATCAGCGCGTCCGCCTTCAGGCGGCGCTCGCCGCCGCCGTCCCCGACGACCACTCCGCCGACGCGCGAGCGCCCCGATGCGTGCAGAACCTGCTCTAGCGCGACTCGCTTCACCGACAGCGAGCTCGACGCCGCGGCTTCGAACGCGTCGGCGAAGCGCCCCTGTCCGACGATCACCACGCGGTCGCCGATGGCAATGCCACTCCGCCACAACCAGAGCGCGGCGCGTGCCGAGACCACGCCGGGCAGGTCGTTGTTGTCGAACGGCAGGACGGGAGCATGGCAGCCCGGCGCGAGACAGAGCGCGTCGACCAGCGCCAGTTCGACGCCTTCCGGACCGCTGAGCAGCGCATGGATCCACCCCCGTTCGTCCTCGGGCTCGCGATACAGGGCCAGCGCAGTGGTGGCGGACCGGACGCGGGCGCCGGCCGCCTTCGCGCGAGCGGCGAGGGCCAAGGCGCGTTCGGGACCCAGCGCTGCCAGCGAGCCGCCGGGAGACAGCCCGTCGTCCACGAGCAGCGCGCGTCCGCCGAGCTCCGCGGCGGCGCCAAGCCCCGCCGCGCCGCCGCCCACGATCAGTACGGGCAGCTCCACGCGCCGCGCCTCGCGTGCCGGGGCGGCCCAGTCCGGCATCCTGCCGAGGCCTGCCACGCGCCGCGCGAATTGCTGCACCACCGTCGAAAGCCCGCGCACTCCGGCGAACAGCCGGTGGTGATCCATGCCGCGCGGGAACAGGAAGTCGGTGGCCCGCAGCATGTCCACACTGCGGCTGCCCAGAACGTTCTGCGTCTCGATGCGCTCGCCGCCGCGTGCCGGCCGCCGGCAGGTCATCACGTTGGGCTCGCCGTCGACCCGCGCCAGACAGCCGTCGCAGCCGCCTCTGAGGCAATAGGGGCCGCGCGGTCGGTGCATCTTCCCGCTGCGGGCGAGCAGCAGCCGGTCGGCGGCGATCAGGGCATGGGCGAGCGGTTCGCCACGTTCGGCGACGACCTTGTCCCCGTCGTGCAGGAGCTCCACGGGGTCGGAGGGCTGTGCGAGGCGTCGCGCCATTCGTTCTGACGCCAGACATAACCCCGGACCCAGTCAACATGCTAGCGTTCGCTCGTGTCGACGTGTTGCGACAGGGAGCGGCGGTAGTCTCGTGCGGCTCGGGATCCTGGGGCCGGCGAACGACCACGAAGAGGCGCTGGAGCGTGCCGTCGGGTTCCTGTTTCGCAACGTGTCGGTCGATCGTGCCGTCTACCTGGGCGTCGATCACGCGCTGGACACGGTCGTGCAGCAGTGGGCCGCCCGGCTGGTAGGCGGTGATCCCACCGAGCAGGCGCTCTGGCAGCGCGCTGCGGAACGCTGCGGTCATGCGGGCGCTGCCGAAATCGACGCATTCGTCACAGCCGAGCGCGAACGGCGGGCGCTCTCCGTGTTCGAGGCGCTGCCCGCCGACGGGACCCGGGCCATCGAGCTGCTCAACGGACGGGTGGTCGTGATGATCCACGACAAGGCGGATCTCGACGAGGAGGACATCCTGCCCGCGTCGCTGCTGGTGTTCGGCAAGAGCAGCCAGCCGCTCGTCAAGCAGGTCGGCAGCCGCTGGTTCCTGTCGCCGGGTCTGCTGGAGCACTTCGGGGTCATGACGCTCGAGGATCACGAGGACGGGATCCACCTCGCGCTGTTCGACAGTGTGGGGCACGAAGTGCGTCGCGAGCGACTCATCGCGGCGCGTGCGGCCAAGCTCAAGGTGAGCGGGGCTTCGGGCTGAGCGCCCACGGGTGTCCGGATGCGGGTTGCGTTCTACGGGGGCAGCTTCAATCCGCCGCACGTCGCGCACGTGCTGGCGGTGACCTACGCGCTGTCGGCGGGCGGTTTCGAGCGCGTCCTGGTCGTGCCGATCTACAGCCACGCCTTCGACAAGCAGCTGTGTCCGTTCGAACACCGGGTCCGGATGTGCGGTCTGGCGATGGGCTGGCTTCCCGGCGTGGAAGTGTCCGAGGTCGAGGCGTCGCTCGAGACGCCGAGCCTGACGCTGCGTACGCTCGAGCACCTCGCTGCCGCCCATCCCGACTACGAGCTCCGGCTGATGGTGGGCGCCGACGTGCTCGGCGAAGCGGACAAGTGGTACGCCTTCGATCGCGTCGGAGAGCTCGCCCCGCCCTACGTTCTGGGGCGCGTCGGCGTCCAGCACCCGGACGCTCCGCCGCCCGTCGTGCCCGACGTGTCGTCCACGCGCATCCGGGCTCTCTTGTCGCGACGCGGCTCGCCGGAAGCCGACGCCGAGCTATCGCGATCGGTACCGCGGGACGTGCTCGCGTACATCGACGAGCACGGTCTGTACTGTGGGGAACGCAGCGCATGAAGATCGCGATCATCGGGGCCGGCAAGGTGGGCAAGGCGCTGTCCCGTGCGCTGCGCGGCGGCCCGCACCAGGTGTCGCTGCGCGCCCTCCGGCGAGGCACGCCCCGTAGACTCGACGCGGCGCTGGTCGTGCTGGCCGTGCGCGACGGGGCGATCGCGCCGCTGGTCGCCGAGCTGGTCGACAGCGAGGCGCTTTCGCGGCGGAGCGCGGTCGTGCACGTCGCCGGCGCACTCGGTCCGGAGGTGCTCGCGCCGCTGCGCGCGCGGGCGGCCGGGGTCGGACAGGCGCACCCGATGATCTCGTTCGCTTCGAGCCGCGTGCTGCCGCCGCTCGCCGGCGGGCACATGCTCGTTTCCGGCGATCCAGCGGCGGTGCGGCGAGCGCGCACGCTGGCGCGGGCGATCGGCATGGTTCCGCGCCAGTGGGACAGCGTCGATCGCGCCGGCTATCACGCTGCCGGCGGGCTCGTGGCCAATGGAGCCACCGCGTTGGCCGCGGGCGGGGCGCGGCTGCTGGAGCAGGCAGGAGTGCCAGCGCGTGACGTGCCGCGCGTGTTGGGGCCGCTGCTGCGCAGCGTGGCGGCGAACATCGAGAAGCTGGGCCTGCCCGAGGCCCTCACCGGGCCGGTGCGTCGCGGCGACGCCGACGCTCTCGAGCGACACCTCGAGCGCATTTCCGCCGAGGCTCCCGACCTGACGGGTCTGTACCTCGCCAGCGCCGCGGCGCAGCTGCCGCTCGCCCGCGCGCTGGGCGACGCCGAGCCGGAAGCGTTCGAGGCTGTGGAAGAGGTTCTACGGCGATTCGCCCGGCATTGACGCGACGCGTTATGGTGGCGGATGCTCGCGTCCCGGGCGCCCTGCTGCAGCGCCCGTGGAAAGTTCGATCCGAGCGACAATCCTGCTGGATTCGTGCGTTGCGCGGTGACCCGCGAGGGTCTAGGTTTCATCGGTCTTGCCGTCCGCGAGCTTCCAGCACGGCGCCGCTGCGGGTGCAGCCGTCGCCGACGCAGGCTCTCTGCGTCCTTCGTTCGATGTCCTCGACGACATCGTGCGCCTTGCCGAGACGACCGGTCTGATCGCGGTCCGGGTTCCCCACGCCGACGAAGCGTTCGCCGTGGCAGGCCACGTCGAGCGGCGCGCGCGCGCAATCCAGCGTGTGGTCGTGCGCGCGGCGCACGCCAACGTCGAGAGCGGGTTCCGCGACGCTGCCGTGCGCCTCGGCATCGAGGGGGTCCCGCACGATCCGGTGGAGGCGGCGCGCGTCATCATCTCGCGCGCGTCGGCGCGCCGCGCCGTTTTGATCATCCCGGTGCTCGGTACGTGCGCGTGGGACGAGGCCGTGTGCGAGGCGATCGCGCAGTCCGCGACGGAAGCGCTGATCGTCCTGGTGGTGCCCCACCCGGTGCCGCTCGGCGCACTCGGCGCAAGCTGGTTCGAGGTCGATGCCAAGCTCGACGAGGCGGGGCTGTCGCGTTGGTGGGACGCGGTCTCGCTCGCGCAGAGGCTGGAGCGCGACAGCGATCTTGTGGCGCTCGAGGGCTGGGTCCACGCAGCGCGTGTGGCGGTGCCCGCGGGTCGCGGTTCGGCCGCGCTCGACGCCGATTCGAGCGAGCTGCTCGAGCGGCTGCGTCTGGCGCGACGCGCCTGGCCGGTGCGCGCGCTCGCTTCCCTCGGCGACGAGTCCGGGCTGGCCGGGCTGCGGGCCGCGGACCTGGTTGAAGTGCGCGACGGTTTCGTCGTGGCGCGGGCCACGGAGGCCCAGCCGCACAGCGTTTCCGCAGAGTCGTGTTGCCTCATCGCCGAGGCGCTGGGCCAGGTCTTCCCCGACGACCCCTGGGCGTTCGCGCGGGCCGCGGAACTGCTCGCCGGCGCAGGGGATCAACCCGCAGCCGAGCGTGCCATGCAGCAGTCGTTCCGGCTCGCTGCGGATGCTTCCAGCCGCACCGGGCTGTGGCGGCGCTGGGCGGATCTGGTGGAGGAGCTGCCTGCCGGCGAGCGCACCGTTGCCCGCATCCGCGGCGCGGAGCTGGCTCTATCCCTCGGCGACGTCGACGTCGCGCTGGAGTGGGCCGAGCGCGCGACGGCCGGCGAGCGCACGGGGCGTGCGGCCTTCGTGCTCGGTCGCGCCTCGCTCGCCCGCGGTGATCTGGTTTCGGCCGAGGCGGCGCTGGTGCGGGCCAGGGACCAGGCATCCGAGGACGCCGCGCGCTTCGAGGCGATCATCGAGCTGGGCGAGGTCGCCTACGCCGCCGGTGAGCTGGAGCGCGCCGAGCAACTCGCGCGCGACGTGGTCGAGCGCACGGAATTCCCGCACGCCCGTCTCGGGGCGCGGAACCTCCTGGGCAAGCTGCTCCTGGCCCGGTCCGAGTGGGACGAGGCGGACGCGCATTTCGCAGCGGACGCGTGCGAGGCTGCATTCGCCGACGAGCACATGTGCGAGCTGCGCGCCCGCGTGAACCGCGCGATCGCGCTCCTGTCGCGCGGCAGCCCGGATGAAGCCCGCCCGATGCTCACCGATGTGCTGGAAGACGCCGAACGCCGCGGCGAGATGCGCGCGGTCGGTTTTGCCATCAGCAACCTCGCGGTGCTCGCCATCGAGCGGCACGACTACGGTCGCGCGCTCGAGCTTTCCGAGCGCGCCATCGTCGTGCGACGGCGGATGGGTGATCGACTCGGTTTCGCCCGCGACGTGACCAACCTGGTCGAGCTCAGGCTTCGCTTGGGTCTCGTCGACGAGGCCCTGCAGGCACTGCGCTTTGGACGCCAGGCGCTCGGTCCCGGAGCGCCGGCTTCGCGCCTGGCGGAGGTCGCGCTGGCCCAGGCGCGGGCGCACCTGGCGCGCGGGCGTACGCTCGACGCCGAGCGAGAGCTGCGCTCCGCCATGCGGACGGCCGCCCAGGCGAGCCACGGTGACAAGCTTGGTGAGTGCCACCGCCTGGCCGCGAGGGTCGCGCTGGAGGACGGCGTCGTGGCGCGTGCGGAGGCCGAGATCGAGCGCGCCGGACAGCTTGCCAATGCGCCCTACGCCACGGCGGAGGTGGCCGTGCTGCGGGCGCTGGTGGCCCGGGCCGCGGGGCGCCCCAGCGGCGAGCTGGCAGAGGCAGCGGTCCTCGCCGCGCGCGAGACGGGCGACGAGGAGCTCGCGCGCGAGGCTCACGTGCTCGCGGCGGAGGCTCTGCTGACGGAGGGCGACGACGACGCGGCGGCAAGCCATGTCGTCGCAGCCGTCGCGCTACGCGAGGAAGTCTGCCACACGCTCGGTCCCGAGCTGCGCGAGGCGTATCTGCTGCGTCGCGACCTGGCGCGGCTCGCCCGGCTCGAGCGGCTGGCTCATCGGGAGCATTCCGCGGACGAAGACGTGGCGTCGCGGTTGCCCGCTGGCAAGCGTCCGCGGACGAAGAGCAGCGCAGAGCCGCGCTTCGTGGGGCGGCATCCCGCAGTGCGGGCGCTGCTGGCTTCGGTGGAGCGTGTCGGGCGTACCGGCGCGACGGTGCTCGTCCACGGCGAGAGCGGCACGGGCAAGGAGCTCATCGCGGAGGGCATCCACGCCGCCAGCGAGCGCGCGTCTGGGCCGCTGGTGAAGGTGAACTGCGCTGCGCTGGTCGAGTCGCTGCTGCTCAGCGAGCTGTTCGGCCACGAGAAGGGCGCCTTCACGGGGGCCGGCGCGCGCAAGCGCGGGCGCTTCGAACGGGCCGACGGCGGCACGCTGTTCCTCGACGAGATCGGCGACATCTCGGCGCGCACGCAGGTGGCGCTCCTGCGCGTTCTGGAGGAGCGCAACATCGAGCGTGTGGGTGGCACCCAGCCGATCCACGTCGACGTGCGCATCATCTGTGCGACGAACCGCGATCTGCGCGAGATGGTCGAGCGCGGTGAATTCCGCGAGGACCTCTACTACCGCCTGAGCGGCATCACGCTGGACGTGCCGCCGCTCAGGGAGCGTGTCGCGGATCTGCCGCTGCTCTGCGAGGACATCCTCGGGCGCATCGCGCGCGAGCGCGGCGAGGCCCCGAATAGCCTGGCCCAGGAGGCGCTCGACCTGCTCGGCCGGCATCGCTGGCCGGGCAACGTCCGCGAGCTGGAAAATGCGCTGCGCGCCGCGTCGCTGTTCTCCGACGGCGAGGTGATCCAGTTGAACGACGCGGCGGAGCACGTTGAAGCCCTTCGCAACCTGGCCCAGGAGCCCGTGCCGGTGTTGTCGCGCAAGGAGTCGAAGCTCGGTACGCTGCCCCCACCCGCGCCGGGCATGGCGCTGCCGGAGGAGATGCCGCCGCTACCCGAGGCCGAGGTAGCGGGCGCTGCCTATCGCGAGATCCGTGAAGCAGGGGTGACTTTGAGCGGTCTCAAGCGTCAGATCGAGCGCGACTGTATCACTCGCGCCTTGAACGAAACGGGGGGGAACATAACGCGTGCGGCCGGTGTGCTCGGCATGAAGCGCCCGCGATTGAGCCAGCTCGTCAAGCAGTATGGACTCTTGTCGAGCGGGGAGGAGGAGTCGTCATGAAGCGCGCAGCCTGGCTAGGCTCTCTGGTCGCGATCGTCTCGCTCGTATCCGTCGGGTGCGCGTTCCAGGTGGCTTCACAGGGCCAGGACGAATCGGTCGACGGCACCAGCCAGAGTCTGGGCCAGAACCCGGACGACACGGCGGGCGACGGCTTCCGGACGGCAGGGAGCAGCATGACCTCGGTCTCCGATCCCGACAAACCGACTCCCGACCCGTGGCGCGGAGGCCTGGTCAACCCGGCAAAGCCCACCCCCGACCCGTGGCGTCCGGACGATTCCAGCTCGGGCAGCTCCTGCGGCGACGGCACCCAGAGCGGAAGCAATCCGAGCAGCACCACCTCGCCGCAGAGCGGAACAACGAGCGCGCGCGCCCGCTGACCCCGCCAGGCCGGCCTGTCCGGCGCATTGATCGCCCCGCGCGCGCTCGCTAAGCTCCGCCAGAGTGGATCTGCGCACGCGGACATCGTTGTTCTGCGGCGCGCTCGCTCTAGCGATCGCGGCGTCCATCCTTCTGCGCGGCAGGACGCGTCGCGCGCAGATCTTCCTGACGCTGTTCGCCGCGGATATCGGGCTCTGGTACCTCGCCCAGTGGCTGTATCACTTCGTGCGCGCGGACGTGTGGGCGCACTTCACGGCCGTGTTGGCCGTGCTGCTGCCACAGTTCGCGCTGCATCTCTTCGAGGCGATCGTCCCCCGGCCCGGGCATCGCTCGGTGCTGCTGCGGGTGGCCGGCGTGTTGATGGTGCCGGTGCTGGTGCTGGTGATGTTGCCGCAGCACATGCACGCGCTGGTCCGGGGGATCGTCTTCTTCTACGTCTTCGGTCTACTGGCCGCGGGCCTGTGGTCCTTGGCTGTGCGAAGCGAACGCAGCCGCTCGCGGGCGACCCAACGCCGTGTGCGTTTCCTGGTGCTGATCGGGGCGCTGGCCGCAGCGTTCAGCCTGGCGGACTTCCTGTGGTTCATCGGTGCGCCTCTGCCGCCGGTCGGCGCGGTGCTGAGCATCGTGTTCCTGTTCATCCTGGCCGAGTCGATGTCACGGGATCGGCTGGTCGATCTCTACGACATCCTGGGCCAGCTGCTGGTCTCGACGGCGCTCGCCTTCTCGCTCGCAGGCATCTTCTACGTGTTCGTCGTCGTGATCGGTGGATTCAACACGATGTACCTGAACGCGGTGCTGGCGGCGATCGTGATCCTCGTGCTGTTCGAGCCGCTGCGCGAGAAGGTGGAGGAGTACATCCACAAGGCGTTCTTCCGCGAGCGCGTCGATCTGGAGCGCGCCGTGGCCAAGGCGCGGCGTGCGCTGACCCACGTCCTGCAGGTCGAGGTGATGATGCAGACGGTCATGCTGGCGCTCGAGGAGTCGCGGCGTGCCACCGGCGCGGCCCTGTATCTGCGCGAGCCGGCTGGAACGGACTTCGAGCTCGGGCTGTCCTTCGGACCCAAGACCGCGGCGCGAATCGACGGTGCCACGGCGCGTCCGCTCATCGAGCGACTGAACACGAGCTCGTCGCTGGTGATGGAGGAGCTCGTCTACGAGCTCGGCGAGCGTCGGCGCGGTGGCTGGACGCGCGAGGCCGAAGCCGATGAACGCCTGTTGGCTGCTGCGCAGCTGCTCGGGCCGCTGAAGCAGGGCGTTTGCCTGAGTATCCACGGCGAGGGGCAGGATCTGCTCGGCTTCCTCGTTGTGGCCGACGACCGGGTGAGCGATGCGTTCTCGCCCGACGAGGTCGGTCTGATGGAGCTTCTCGCGGTGCAGATCGGGGTCGTCATCGAGAACTCGCACCAGTACCGGCGCATGCAGGAGCGCGATCGCCTCGCGGCTCTGGGCCACATGGCTGCCGGCGTTGCTCACGAGGTGAAGAACCCGCTCGGCGCGATCAAGGGTGCCGCGCAGCTCCTGAGCGAACCCGCAGACGGCTCCGAGATCGATCCCGGGGCGCTTGAGTTTCTCGGCATCATCATCGAGGAGGTGGACCGGCTCGATCGTGTGGTCGGTTCCGTTCTCGACTACGCGAGGCCCTCGAAGGGCAATCCCGGCTCCGTGGACGTGAACGCGGTCATCCGCCGAACGCTCCAGGTGCTGGCGTCCAACCCGGGCGAGAACCACTTCCACACGGAGCTCGCGGAGGAGCTGCCCATGGTGCGCGCGGACGCCGAGCAGCTCAGGCAGGTCCTGATCAACCTGGTCCAGAACGCGCTCCAAACCATGGATGGCTCGGGCCAGGTTTCGATCCTGACCCGCCCGCGCCACGGCCGGCCGGCGGGCTACAGTGGGGGGCCGGAGGCCAACGAGTGGGTCGAGATCGCCGTTCGGGACGCCGGGCCCGGCATTGCGCCGCAGGTCCTGAAGAGTCTCTTCGTGCCGTTCTTCACGACGAAGGACCGGGGCACCGGCCTCGGACTGGCGATCAGCCAGCGGATGGTCGAGGAGATGGGGGGCCGGATCGAGGTCGCGTCCCAGGAGGGTGCAGGCTCGACCTTTACCGTGGTACTGCCGGTCGCGGGCGACGCGGCGGCTTCTCCGCTTCCCCCAGTAGCCCTTGCCCCACCCGAGTCGAGGGGGGAAGGTGGCGGTCCCAGTTCTCCCCAGGCGCCCGTGGAGGTGAAACCCGCATGAACCACAGTCTCGAGAGCTCTGGGCCCACCTGCCCGCCGGCCGAAGGGTCAGAAGCGCTGGGGCGCGGGTGCAGGCTGTCGTGGCCCGGTCGAGCCAGCGTGCTTGACCGGGTCTTCGCCCGGAGCCTATTATTTTCCGCACACTTGCCTGTGCGCACGGTCCAGGTCGCCAGGCGCTGTGGGTTCGCAGCCTCCTAATGCCCGACCGACTCGCGCCGAACTCCAGCGGTTCGCAAGCAAGCTCCTCGCGGGCGAATCTTGCGCTGCGATTCATCTCCGGCAAGTACCAGGGGGGTGAGTTTCCCCTGGGCGAGGGGCAGGAGATTGTCGTCGGCCGGTCGAGTGACCTGGACATGGTCCTGGTCGAGGAGATGGTCTCGCGGCGTCATGCCCGCATCCGCATGCAGGACGGCGTCATCCACATCGAGGACCTGGACTCCACCAACGGGACCTTCGTCAACGGCGAGAAGATCCAGGCGACCGAGCTGAGGGAGGGGGACCGGGTCCTGATCGGGACCAGCATCCTCAAGGTGGTGTCCGTCGGGGTGGAGGAGCCCGACTCCCGGCGCGACCTGGAATCGGTGGCCGTGCGGCGCGCCACGGCGCGCCAGCGCGGCCCGAGCTACCAGCCCGAGGAGGCGCCGCGCATGAGCGGCAACCTCGAGGAGATCCCGCTGTCCGACCTGATGCAGCTGTTCGGCACCTCACGCAAGACCGGCGTGCTCGTGATGCGCACCGAGTCGCGCATCGGCCGCATCTATTTCGATCAAGGCGTCGTGCACTATGCGCTGATCGAGGGGCAGGCGGAGGTGCCTCCAGTCAAGGCCGTCTACCGCATGCTCGACTGGCGCCGTGGGATGTTCCAGCTCGATCCTCCGGAAGAGCGAAAGTTCGACGAACCCCTCGACTCGACCGTGCAGGAAATTCTCATGGAGGGCTTCCGCCAGCAGGACGAGTTCAACCAGCTGCGCGAGAAGCTGCCGCCGCTCGAGTCGCGCCTGGTTCTGCGCACGCCGCTCGAGGCGCCGCTGCACGAGCTGGAGCCCAGCCACCTCGATATCCTCCAGCAGGCTCTGAATTCCCCCAGCCTCGCGGCGCTCCTCGATCGAAGCAGCCTGACGGACCTGGAGACCGCCGGCATCGTCATGAATCTGATCCAGCGCAGCTACCTGGCGGCTCAGGAGTAGCTTCTCGCTACTTTGCTTTGCCCTGCGAAAGCGCGGGCGGATGCTGCGTCAGATCCAGGATGCGCTGCTCCAGGGCAGCGTCGTCTTCCCGACGCGCCGCCGCTTCCAGCAGGTTTCGCGTCGTGGTCCACTCGGGATGGGCGCGCCAGAAGCGGTCGAACGTCTCGAAGGCCTTGCGGCGCGTGTCGAGCGGTCCGAATTGAAGGAACACGAGCAGATACTGCAGCGTGCCGTTGGTCACGAAGGTGTAGCGCTGCATCGGCTCGAGATAGGGGCTTGTGCTTCGTGTGTCGCCCTTGTGCTTGCCGAGGTAGCTCATGGCGGCGCGCCGCAGCGCGTGCGTGGCGTCTGCCAGGGCCAGGGCAAGCTTGCCAGTGGCGTCCAGCAGCTTTGCGGGCGAAGCGCCCGAGGCAACGAGCCGGCCGAGCTCTGCCTCGGCTTTCGCCGCGTGCACGCACAAAGATGCCTGGGAGGAGTCCAGCAGCTTGTTGCAATCCGGCAGCTTCGGCGGGCGGGCCCATCTGGATCTCGCGGCCGCGAGGTGCTGGGCCAGCGCCTTGTCGTCCGCGTAGCGGTCCTTGCCGCTAGGCTTCGCGGGCGCCGCCTTGTCGCTTGCCTGATGCTTGTGGCAGCCGCCGAGCGCTGGGGCCGCCAGACACAGCGCAGCCGTGAAAAGCACAGCACGCCGGCTGGCTCCGGCGCCGTTCCGCGGAAAGCGCATTTCAGTCCTGCCGAAGCGTGCGCCGCTCGACGGCGCGCGCGTGCGCCTCGAGTCCCTCGAGCCGCGCCAGGGCGGTGATGGGGTCGGCCTGCTCCGCCAACGCCTCCGCTTCGTACGCGATGAGCGACGTCCGCGACACGAAATCGTAGACGCCGAGCGGCGCGCTGAAGCGGGCGGCGCCACCTGTCGGAAGCACGTGGGATGGCCCCGCGAGGTAGTCCCCCGCCGCTTCCGGCGTCGAAGCGCCGATGAACAGCGCTCCCGCGCGATGGATGCGGTCGGCGAGCTCGCGGGCGTTTTGCGTGTGCAGTGCCACGTGCTCGACCGCGAGGCGATCCGCCACGCCGGCCAGGGCTTCGCGGTCGTTCACGACCAGCGCGAACCCGTTGGCGCGCAGCGAGGCTTCGGCGACGTCGCGGCGGGGCAGGTCCGCGAGCTGGGCGGGCAGCGCGCGCCGTACCGCCTCGACCGTGGACTCGGCGGTGCACACGAGCAGAGGGTACGCCGCCTCGTCGTGTTCGGCCTGGCTCAGCAGATCGGCTGCGATGATGGCCGCGTCGGCGGTCTCGTCCGCGACCACGAGGATCTCGCTCGGCCCGGCGATGCTGTCGATCGCCACGTCGCCGAACACCAGGCGTTTGGCGGCTGCCACGAAGATATTTCCGGGCCCGACAATCTTGTCCACGCGGCCGATCGAGCCGGTCCCGTAGGCCAGCGCCGCGATGGCGTGCGCGCCGCCCGCATCCAGGATCGCGCCGACGCCGGCCAGGTGGCACGCGGCCCGCACCTCGGGCCCCGGCGCGGGGGTGGCGACGATCACGTCGCCCACTCCTGCTACCGCCGCCGGGATCGCGCTCATCAGCACGCTGGAGGGGTAGCGGGCCTTGCCCCCGGGAGCGTACACGCCCACGCGCGAGAGCGGCGTCACGCGACCGCCGAGCTCGACGCCTCGTTCCGAGTACGAAAAGCTCTTCAGCTGCTCAGCCTGCCGCTCGTGGAAGCTCCGGACCCGCGCGGCTGCCAGCTCCAGCGCTTCGCGGATGACGGGGGACTGCGCTTGTAGTGCCTCGCGGCCGCCGTAGTCCTCGAGCAGCAGTGCGCCCGGCTTGCGGTGCTCGAATCGTTCGACGTAGCGGCGCACCGCCGCATCGCCCTGGCTCCGCACCGCCGAGAGGATCTCGCGCACCTGCGACTCGACCCGCTCGAGATCGCTCTCGCCGCGACGCGCCAGACGCTCGATCTCCTGCTCGAAGTCGGCCGCGCCTATCGCGGCGGAGCGCAGCAGCTCCGCCGGGCCCGTTACGTCCACTGACCTGCTTTCAGCGCCGCCGGATCGTACTGGCGGATCCGTGGGCCCAGCGTGTCACGGAAGACCTGCTCGTCGTCCATGTCCACGTTCTCGTCGGCGAAGCCCTCTGCGACTTCCATCCCGATCGCCAGGATGCGCACGAACATCGCGAAGCTCGAAGCGCAGAGCCGCGGCTTCCAGGTGTCGGTGCCGCTCATGGCGGTGAAGACGGTGCAGTCGCCCTCCGCGTCCGGCAACGAGGTGTCGAGAAAATACGGGTCACCCAGGAGCGAGCTGTGCGCTACGATGATCCAGGTCGGCCGCCAGCCGGCGCTGGTCGGTTTGGTGCGCAGCTCGCCCGACTCGTCCAGCGCGAAGCCCTTCTGTTCCGCTTCGAGCTCCGCGGCGGGGATCAGCCGCACGCGTTCGGAGGGGGTCCGCGTCTCCACGTCCGTGGGGTCGCCCGCCAGCAGGAACTCGCGATAACGACGCGGGAGGCCCAGCTTGTCCTTCAGTCCGGCGACCAGATCTGGATCGGCCTTGCCGAATGTGGCCGCAATGGTGCGGCGCTCGAAGGACTCCTTGAAGGCAGAAAACGATTCGGCCAGATCGCTGTCCACGTCGCGATCCTTTCATCGCCCATGGGGGCGGGCGTGCTATCGCGACGGGCTCGCAGTCGCGGAGGCTTGGGTGGGATGCCCGAGCCGGGCTGGCGCCGAGCCTATTGGGATTTGTCGCATTTCGCCAGTCGAACTCGCGCCGTTGCCCGGCTGGGCGGGCCAATCGGAATCCTGTCGGGGGTAGCACATGGGTGCCCCGGGGCCAGCGAGCGCAGCCGATCGCATCCATCAGCAACCGGCTGACCGGCCGATGCGCGGGGCCATCCGCTGGGCTCCCTGTTGGGATAGCCTACGCAGCCCATGCCGGACGCTGCCTATCTCCAGAGTCGGTTCCGTTCCTCCGAGCTCGAGCATCGCTACGGCGATCAGGTCCACCTGCTGGACGATCCGCTCGCCTGGACACTCCTTGCACGCGCGGGTGCGCCCGAGGTCAACCAACCCGAAGTCGGGCGGCTGGTGGTAACGCTGTACGACTGGCTGGTCCGCGCAGTCGTTGCCCAGGAGCTTCCGCGCGAACGCGCCAGCGTCAAGACGCGGATGGTGACGCAGCATCCGGCCGAGGCCTTGTATCGCGGCACGGTCGTGTCCCACGACACCAAGGTGGTCACGGTCGGCATCGCGCGCGCCGGCACGATGCCGTCCCAGGTGACCTACGACCTGCTGAACACCGTGCTCGATCCCTCGGGGGTCCGGCAGGATCATCTGTTCATGTCCCGCGTCACCAACGAAAAAGGCGAGGTAACGGGCGCCGAGTGGCACGACGCGAAAATCGGCCGGGACGTGGACGGCCGGTTCGTGCTGTTTCCCGACCCGATGGGCGCGACCGGCTCCTCCATGGTGAGCGCGATGACTCACTACCGCGAACATCTCGACGGCGTGCCGCACCGCTGCATTGCGCTGAACCTGATCGTGACGCCCGAGTACATCCGGCGCGTGACGACCGACGTGCCGGACGCGATCATCTACGCGCTCAGGCTGGATCGCGGCCTTTCGCCCGACGACGTGCTCGACACCGTCCCGGGCGAACGCTGGAACGAAGAGCGCGGCCTCAACGACAAGCAGTACATCGTTCCCGGCGCCGGCGGGGTCGGCGAAGTTCTGAACAACGCCTGGGTGTGACCTTCCTCAACGCTTCCGCCGCTCTGTGCGGTTGCGTCCTCCCTTGTGCCGGCGCGCCAGCTCGACATAGTCGAGCTCTGGCTCCGGGGGGGGATCGCCGCTAGGGCGCTCCCGGATGTACCCGGCGATCTGCTCGCACATGCCCGGGAGCTGGTCGCCTGCTGCGTCCGGCTCGAATGCCGGCAGCGCTGCTTCAAGCGAAGCCTGGAGCCGCCCCTGGACGCGTCCCCGCCGCATCAGATCGAGGTAGCTGCGCGCCAGCGCGTCTGCGTCGAAGCGATAGCGCACCACGAATTCCTGGGCGACGCGCAGCACGGCGGCGCCGTCGAGTCGCCCGTCCTCGGCGAGTACGAACGCGGCCTGTAGGTAGTTGTAGAAGGGAACGACGCGCGGCCCGTAGTCGCTGAAGCGGCTGGGAGGTGTCTGCCGGTCGAGGTGGATCAGGATGCGCTCGACCACCGGACCCCGCCGGAGCATGGGCAACGCGTCGAGGCACTCGCCGCGGATGTCGCTGTAGACCTGCCCCGCGTCCAGGATCCGCTCCAGCTCGATGCGGTTCACGGTTGCGGCGCAGATGTCCGCATACAGCGAATAGACGAATGCGTCCGCTTCCGCGTCGTCTCCGACCAGCACTTCGCCGACCAGTTCGTCGTCGCTGCCGAGCAGCTGGTCGCGCGCGCGCGTTCCGAGCAGGACGGGCAGCTTGTAGCCGAGCTGGTCCCTGAGCGCGCGGAACCTGAGCCGCATCATGTTGCCCAGGTTGGGCTTGAGTGTCAGCTCGTCCCAGCGCACGCGATCGATACGGAGCTTTTCCTCGAGCCGGCTCTTCATCTGCCGCGGGCTGCCGCTCAGGATGTGGATGTGCGCGCCGGTGCGGCCGAGCTCGCGGAGCAGCGCTGCGGCCCCCGGAACCGAGCGCTTGCGGTCGGGGCGCTCGAAGGCGGTTCGCACCAGGTCGCCCAGCGTGTCGAATTCCGTGCGCAGATAGGTCTTGTCCAGGTCCCAGCGCGCAATGAACTCGACCGGAAGCGCTGCCCCCGGAGCTACGCTTGTGCCTGAAGGCGCGTCGGTCCGGTCCGCGTTCGTCGCGCTGGATGTCATGCTGGCGCCTCAGGAGGCCCAGGCACGGCGCGTGTCCGCGAGCGTCGTCATCAGCTCGAGCTCGCCGCTCTGCTGCGCCATCTCGATAGCCTCGTCGATGAATCCGATCGCTTCGGAAGGGCGCTGGCGTCCGTGCGCCACCTGCGCGAGCGCACCGAGCACCTTGGCGCGGTCCGGTCCGCTCGGTCCGGCGACGTCGAGGGCTTCGCGCAGCACCCCTTCCGCGTCGGCGAAATCGCCTGAGCGCGTGAGGGCGGAGCCCAGCTTGCGGCCAAAGATGAGCACCGCTCTGAGTGGGTCCTCCAGCTCGCCGCGCGAGATCTCCTGCCTGGCGATCTCGAGGCCGCGCCGGAGCGCGAGCACCTCGGTGGCCACGTCGCCGCGCGTCGCCGCGCGGTCCGCGACCTGCTCCAGCAACATCAGAGCCGAGAACGAATCCTGCGAGTAGTAGGCGTGCTGCGCGCGGGCCTCGATAGGCGCCGAACGCCGCTCGCAGACACCGAGCGCCTTGGCGTGGAGATCGCGGCGAACTGCCGCAGGGATGCCGGCCAGCACGATCTCGCGCAGCAGCGGGTGCGACGTGGAGACCAGAACGCCGGAGCGCTCGATCATTCCCGCGCTATGGAGTGTGTCCAGGGCGCCGTCGAGTTGATGGGCCTTCGGCAAGAGCCGCGCCACGTCCGTCGGCTCGGACGAGTCGCCGAGCACCGCAAGCGCCTGCAACGCGCGGCGCGCGTGCGGATCCAGCGTGTCCATCCGATGGGCGATCAGGTCGGCGAGGCGGATCGGCGGATCGCTCCCGCCCTCGAGCGAGTAGCGCACGAGCTGATCGACGTACATCGGCAGCGCGCCGTGTCCACCCGTGCCGTCCTCGCCACTCTCCCACGAAAGCGGGTCGGCCGGTCGCGTGGTGCGCACGAGCCTCGACACCACGGGTGGCGGCAGCCCGCCGAGTACCCGGGCTCCGCCTCCCCAGCCCGACTCGAAGCCTGGTGTGTGTGTCGAGATCATCAGTGGCGCAGAGTCCGGCGGCTCGCTGACCACGTCCGCGAAGGCGCCCCGGCTCGGTGCGTCGACGCGATGCAGCTCGTCGACCGCCACGACGACGCGGCCCGGTGCGGCCGCCTCGGCCGCGCGGACCAGCGCCCAGCGCAAGGCCTCGGCAAGGGCATGGCGTCGCTCCACCGGCGAGCGCTTGTCCGAATTGCGCGCTGAAACCTCGAACATCTCGTCGAGTCCGCGGCGAGCCTCGGCGCTGGCCCCTTCGTAGCGTCGCCTGCCGTTTTCCTGCTCGCCGGTGCCGGCCAGCCGCCGGATCGTGTCGCGCAGAGCGTAGTAGGCGACTTCCGCCCCGAACGGGTCGGGACCCGTCTTCACGGTGAGGTCGCCTGCCCCATCGCAGCGTTCGAGGAATTCGTCGAGCAGGCGCGTCTTGCCGGCTCCGGGCTCGCCGACGATCCGCGCCGATTCCAGCGTGCTCGATAGCGCCTGCCGCCTGTCCTCGAGCCAGGCGAGCTCCTCGTCGCGACCGACCATCGGCAGCGGCAACTGGGGAGGAGTCGCCGTTTCGGGAGCGAGGCTCTGAGGCGTGAGGCGCGTGCCGCACTCGCAGCAGAACTTCGCCATCGGCACCGTGATGCCGCACGCCGGGCAGTCCACGCTGCTGCCCGGCACCATCGAGGGCGCCGAGATCCGCTGGCTCGGCGGATTGCTCTCGCTGGCTTTCTGCGCGTCCCCGAGCGCGTCGGCGAACTCGAGCGCGTCCTGGTAGCGCTTGTCGGCCTCTTTTTCGAGCGCCTTGAACACCACGTCCACAAGCGGCGCGGGGATGTTCCGCTCGGGCGCGACCTGGCGCGGGTCCGGCACCGGGATCGACAGGTGCATCATCACGACCTGCGTCGGGCTGTCGGCTTCGAACGGTAGACGGCCGGTGAGCAGCTGGAACAGGATCACACCGACCGCGTACAGGTCGCAGCGACCGTCGATGGGATCGCCGCGCCCCTGTTCCGGCGCCATGTAGTCCGGAGTCCCACACACGATGCCCGGGCTCGTCACGCTGGGCGCCTGCGCGTCGGCCTTGAGCTTGGCCAGGCCGAAATCGACGACTTTCACGAAGTCGCCGCCGCGACGCAGCGGTTCCAGAATGACGTTCTCGGGCTTCAGATCGCGATGCACGATCCCCAGCTCGTGCGCCTCGCCGAGCGCCGTCAGGACCTGCCTGAGCACGTCGACGATCCGCGAGAAGGGCAGCGGCCCCTCCTCGTAGGCAACCCGCGCGAGATCCTTGCCGCGCAGGAACTCCATGACCAGGTACGGCTGGCCGTCGTCGGTACGGCCGAAATCGAACACGGCCACGGAGTTGGGGTGGTTGAGCTGGCTCGCGGCGCGCGCCTCGGTCATGAAGCGCACGGCCGAGTTCTCGTCCGACAGCAGGTGCGGGTGGATGATCTTCACGGCCACGGTGCGGCCGAGCACGCTCTGCTCGGCGCGGTACACCCGGCCCATGCCACCGACGCTGATGAGGTCGAGGATGTGGTACCCGCCGGGGAGCGTGGTGCCGATGAATTTGTCCTCGTTGTCGCCACCGACCGTCCCGACCGGGAATCCGCAGACGGGGCAGTAGTGGTGCTCGGGAGCGCACGCAGTCCCGCATTGCGGGCAAGGGCGCATCGGAGCGGCTTCGGAGGACACCATGACCAGTTCTAACTACGACCAGCTCCAATGCATGGCCAGTACTGCGGCGGACCACCAATGGTGGCGGGCCAGGATCCAGCCCACGGAGTCCGTGGGGAACGCGGCTGAAAATACCACGCTTCTGGGGAGTTCTGGCCCACATCTGTCACCGGCCGATTATCCGACAGCGGGGCGGGGGCGAAAACCGCCCGCTGGATGCACTCCGGTTGGATTTCGCCCCCGTCCGCCGGCGCCGACCGCTCGATCTCCGCGAAATCCTGGCTAGAACAGGGTGGCGCCACGGGCGCTGTGGAGTAGTCTCACCCCGGATGACGACGCCGAGAATCCGGCTGGGCGATCTGCTGGTCGAGGCCCAGATCATCACGCGCGAGCAGCTGGCGGAGGTTCTGGCGCTGCAGAACAAGGACGGCCGTCGTCTGGGCACGCTGCTGGTCGAATCGGGGTTGGTTACCGAGACGCAGGTGACGCAGATCCTCAGCCAGCAGCTCAGTGTACCGTGGGTGTCGCTGTACCACATCGACTTCTCCCGGCAGCTACTCAACCTCGTCCCGCGGGATATCGCGGATGAGCACTGCCTCGTGCCGATCTTCGTGCGGCGCGTGCGGGGTCTGGGCGAGACGCTCTACGTAGCGATGGACGATCCCAGTGACGAGTCGGCGCTGGCGGCCGTCACCCAGTACAGCGGACTGCCCGTGCGGGCGATGATCGCTCCGCCTTCCGACATCGCCTCGGCGATCCGCGTCTACTACGGCGGGCGCACGCGCTCCGCGTCGCTCTCGGAAGCACAGGCAGAGGCCGCCCACGAAGGCGCTGTCGAGGAGCCGGAAGCCGCGGCCGAGCCGGAAGCCGCGGCCGAGCCGGAAGCCGCGGCCGAGCCGGAAGCCGCGGCCGAGCCGGAAGCCGCGGCCGAGCCGGAAGCCGCGGCCGAGCCGGAAGCCGTGCCGCTCGCGAACGTCAAAGCTGTCGAGCCCAAGGAAGCGCCGGCGGAAAAAGGCGAGCCCGCCGTAGAAGCGTCCGGAGCAGCCTCGCCGTCCGCCGGAGCCGTCGAGCCGTCCGCGGCGACCCCGCTTTCGTCGCCGCCCGAGAGCGGCCCGCAGATCGAGGCCCGCGAGATCAGCATGCCCGCGCCGAAGAAGAAGGGCGGCGCCCGCATGATCACGCTCACGCTGCTCGACGGCACGCAGGTGAACCTGCCCGCCCGGGGCGCCAAGAAGCGAGAGCCGTCCGAGCGGCCAGGGCCTTCCGACGATCAGCTCACCGCCCGCGACCTGGTGGCGGCACTGCGCGCTGTTTCGCACGGCGCCGACGCGACGGAGATCCTCGGGGACAACGCCAGCTGGGAGGCGCTGTTTGCGGCGCTGCTCTCGCTGCTCCTGAAGAAGCACCTGATCGCCGACTGGGAATTCATCGACGAGTACCGCAACGTGTAGCGGGCAGGGCTCTACCGGGTTGCGCCTTCGCTCTTCAGCGCCGCGATCTCCTCTTCGCTGAAGCCGCACTCGGCGAGGATCGCGTCGGTGTGCTCGCCCTGCGCGGGGGCTGGGCGGGCTTCGAGGTCGCGCGGGGTGACCGGCGTTCGGAACTGGCCGACCACGCCGTCGCCCGTTTCCACGTCGAAGAACACGCCGCGCGCCGATAGGTGCGGGTCGGCCCTGAGTTCGTCGGGGCGCAGCACTGGCTCCAGACAGCAGTCATGCTGCTCGTTGAAGGCCTCCCACGCGGCGCGCGTCCTCGAGGCGAACACCTCGGCAAAGCGCTGTTTGAGCGCTGCCTGGTGCGGGCCGGGCAGGAGCGCGCTCATGTCGACCTCGATGCCGGCGCCCTGGCAGAACTTCATCAGGAACTTGGGCTCCAGCGACCCGAGGCTCATCGACTCGCCGTCCTTCGTCAGGTACGTGTTGTAGGGCGCGATACCGCCCGTCAGGATCTCGTTGCCGCGCGCCGGCAGCTCGCCACCCAGGAGCCGGCTCAAGACCACCGTCCCGAACGGGATCACCGAGTCGATCATCCCGATGTCGAGGAAGCGGCCCTTGCCCGTCTGGTCGCGCTCTCTGAGCGCGGCCAGGATCGCGACTACGCTCCACAGCCCGCCGCTCACGTCCGCCAGCTGGAAGCTCGGGATCTGCGGCGCGCCTTCGGTCGGGCCCATCAGTCCGAGCAGCCCCGAGCGCGCCAGGTAGTTCAGATCGTGGCCGGCGCGCTGCGCGAGCGGCCCCTGCTGCCCGTAGCCGGTCAGCGCGCAGACCACGAGGCGCGGATTTTCCGCGAGCAGCGCGTCGTGACCGCAGCCGAGCCGCTCGAGCACGCCGGGGCGGAACTGCTCGAACACCACGTCGTAGCTCTTGACCAGCCGCTTGAAAGCCGCCACGCCCTCGGGCTTCTTGAGGTCGAGCACCAGGCTGCGCTTGCCGCGGTTGAGCGCATGGAAGCCCGCGCTCATGCTGCCGACCAGCGGTGGCGTGAGCCGCATGTAGTCGCCTCCGCCCGAGTCCTCCAGTTTGTCGACCTGGGCGCCCAGATCGGCGAGCACCAGCGACGCGAACGGGCCGGGAAGCAGGCGGGTGAGATCGAGGACGCGGATTCCGTTCAATGGGGCCATGGGCCCCGGAAGATAGCCGGCTTCAGCCGGGTGTCTCCAGCAGGTTCTTCAGACGCCGCTCGAGTTTCTCGACCTGTTCGTAGTCTGTCTTGAGCGCGACGCGCGCGTCGTGCTGTTCCGTGTGTGCGATTTCGGACATCTGACGGTCCAGATAGCGGCGGAGCGCTCCGTCCAGCGCCGAGGCTTCCCTGCGATCGAGCTCCAGCTGCATGACGCATCTCCTTCGTGTGGGGGCACTGCGCGAACACAACCCACGCATCTCAACATGTGGCTTCGCCGGGATGCTGACAAGGGATGCTGCCTACGCAGCTGGCGCGTGACGCCCGTCATTGTCGAGCGGCCGGTGACGCGCGGGCAGGCTCTGCCGTCAGCTGCTCGACTGCGCCAGCGGAACCCGCTGGTGCCCGGACACGTGCCGTGGGCGCCCGGCCACCACATAGCGGGCGCCCTGCTCGATCCCAGCCTGCAACCGCTGCATGAGCGCTGCGTCCGCCTGGTCGACCTCCAGGTCGGGCCCGGGATAGGCGAGCTTCGCCGAAGGATCTCCGAGGGCGTGCCGGAGGCGCTGCTCGGTGATGTCGAAGCGGTACGTGAGCGTCGCGGCCTCGGCGTGCGCCGGCGTCCAGGCGGTGATCAGCTCCAGCGGCCCGAAGCGCTCCCGTCTGGTGCGGCGCTAGCGCCCGAGCCGCGCGCGGTGCGAGGCGACCCAGGGCGACAGGCCGCCCTTTCCGGAGCCGCCCGCACCGTTGGGGCGCTTGCCCTCGTGCTCGGCGCGGAAGGCGGCGACGGCGATGGCGGCGGCGTAGGCCGTGCGCTCGTTGGCCGGCACCGTCGCGCCCTTCAGGAGCTCGTCCTTGTGGCGGTCGATGAAGCCGGTGTCGTAGTGGCCGGCGACGAACTCCGGGTGCGACAGCAGCCGCTCGTGGAAGGGCAGGTTGGTGCGGATGCCGCTGACCACGTACTCGGTGAGCGCGCGGCGCATGCGCTCGACGGCGCGCGCGCGGTCCGGCGCCCATACGCACAGCTTGCTGATGAGCGGATCGTAGTTGGCGCTGACGGTGCAGCCCTCGTAGGCGCCGCTGTCGTCGCGCACGCCCGGCCCACTCGGGGTGATCAAGCGCCGGATGCTGCCCGGGCTCGGCAGGAAGCCGCTGGCCGGATCCTCGGCATAGATGCGGCACTCGATCGCCGCGCCGCGGTGAACGATGTCCTGCTGCTCCCACTCGAGTTGCTCGCCCGAAGCGACGCGCACCATCTCGCGCACCAGGTCCGTCCCGGTGCGGAGCTCCGTGATCGAGTGCTCGACCTGCAGCCGCGTGTTCATCTCGAGGAAGTAGAACGACTTGTCCTGTGAAAGCAGAAACTCGAACGTCCCCGCCGAGAAGTAGCCCACCGCCTTGGCGCCCGCGACGGCGACCTCGCCCATACGCCGCACGATGTCCTCGTCGATGGCTGGACACGGCGATTCCTCCACCACTTTCTGGTGGCGGCGCTGGATCGAGCAGTCGCGCTCGAACAGGTGCACGATGTTCCCGCGGCGGTCGCCCATCACCTGGATCTCGACGTGACGCGGTTGGATGATCGCCTTTTCGATGTAGACGGTCTCGTCGCCGAACGACTTCTTCGCTTCGCTCCTCGCGCGCTCGAGCGCGCCGGCCAGCTCTTCCTCCTTGTGCACCAGCCGCATGCCCTTGCCGCCGCCACCGGCGGTGGCCTTGAGCATCACCGGGTAGCCGATGCGCTTCGCGGTGGCTTTCGCCTCGTCCAGCGTGTTCGCGTTCCCGCCCGGCACGATCGGCACCCCCGCCGCGCTCATCTTCTCGCGCGCGGCCGTCTTCAGGCCCATGGCGCGCATGGCGCTCGCCGGCGGGCCGACGAAGGTGATCCCGGCGCGCTCGCAGGCTTCGGGTAGCTCGGGGTTCTCCGACAAGAAGCCGTAGCCGGGGATCAGACCGTCGCAGCCGGCGCGCTTCGCCGCGTCGATAATGCGATCGATGCGCAGGTAGCTCGCGGCGGCTGCGGCGGGGCCGATGCCGTAGGCCTCGTCGGCCATACGCACGTGCAGCGCGTCGCGGTCCGGCTCGCTGTACACCGCCACCGAAACGATGCCCATCTCGCGCAGCGTCCGTGCGATGCGGACAGCGATTTCCCCGCGATTGGCGATCAAGATCTTCTTCAACATGAGGCGCGCGTCATAGCACGCCGCCTGCCGGAGCGGGAGCGATGGGCTACTCGCAGGCGACGCCCGTGACGTCGCCGCGCCAGTACACGAAGCGCCCCGCGGGCAGGTCCCACCACTGAAAAAATCCGCCCCTCCACGCGCGCGGCGTGGAGGGGCGGGCTGCCTGGCTAGGTGTCGGCTCAGCCCGGGGAGAACATGATGGGATAGACGACGGTGACGATGCCGTCGTCCGGCGAGGGGAAGCTCAGTCCGTAGTACGTGCGCACGACGCAGGACACGACGCCGGAGTCCGGCAGATCCGAGCCGCCGTTCGACACGTTGCTGACGGCGCCGTCGCGGCCGATCACGAAGCGCGCGGTGACGCGACCCTGCAGGTTCGGGTTGCGCGCGAGGCCCTGCTCGAAACACATGCGGAAGCGACCGTAGTTCTGGCGCACAACGCGCTGGATCGCTTCCGGCGGCAGGTGACCGCTGACGTTGGTGACTCCGACGCGCATCGTCGGAGGCGCCTTCGGGTGGTGCGTGCCGCCGAGATGTCCGGCGCCGTTGCCGAAGCCCTGCCCGGGGCCGAGGCCGTTGCCATGGCCCAGGGTTCCGATCCCTCCCAGGCCCAGGCCTTCGCCGAAGCCGCCGCCGCCTTCGCCGATTCCGGAGAGGCCCAGGCCGCCCGTGCCGGCGCTGTCGCCGATCTGCTCGCCCCACATGTTGCCCTGGTGGTTCTCTTCATCCATGCCGAGCGCGGTATCGCGGCCCCAGGGCGCGGTCGGCGTGTTCACCGAGCCGTTCATGGTGTTGAGCAGGCCGATCATGCCGATGCTCTGTGCTTCGCGCAGCGCCTCCTGGTGCGACAGATGCGGATCGGGATTGTGCTTCGGTCCCTTGATCGACCAGCGCTTGCTCGCGGCAGCCTCGAGCGGGTTGCCCATCTTGCCTTCGGAGCCCTTGGCCTGCGTTCCCGTTCCGCCTTCGTGGTCTTTCTGGTCCGCGTCGGCCGTCTTCTCGTCCTTGATCTCCTTTTCCCGCTCGGCGCTGCTCTTCAGGTACTGCTGGATGGTGATGAAGCGGATGGCGTTGGCGCCGTCGTCCTCCGTCAGGCCAAGCGGCGGCACGAAGAACGCCATCGCTGCGACCATCGCCGCGGCGCCCAGCAGCGACAGACCGAACGAGCTGGCGAGCGCCCAGTCCTGCACCGCGGCGACGCCGCGCTTCGCCGGCTTGCCCGCCGTTACGGCGCCGACCTGGAACGTGAAGCCGTCGAGCTCGACGCGGGCACGTGCGCCATGCGGCAACTCGAGCTCGTGCCCGGCGCTCACCTCCACGGACGCTTGCGACATGCCTCGCGCCTCGTCGAGTGTGAGGCGCCCGCGCCCGGGCAGCTCGACGTGCCCGCTCGCCCCCGGCGGGATCACGAGCCGCGTGCCCGTCCTGTCCGCGAGCACCACTGGCATGCGTGTCGTGCCCAGTCGCTCGGCGGGAATGAACAGATCGCAGGCGAGGTGCTTCTTCTGTTCCTCGCCGACGTAGAAGCTCCTGGGTGGCGAGATGTGCGCGACGTGCAGCACGCTATCTCCCCATAGCGTCGTGATCTCCACGGCCTCCACACCCGTCTGCTCGACTTCCTCTTCCGCCACCGGAGGACCGCTTTGCACGAGCGAGTACGTGTACGTGCCGGGCGGCGCGTCGTCGGGCACGGGTGTCGGCTCGCGCCGGGCTCTGCCGGCGGCGAAGGGATTGTTCGCATCAAGCTCGAAGGCGGCGGCCGCGAACGGGTTCTTCGTTGCGAAGGGATTGGGGTCGCTGATGGTCATGGTTATCTCCTCGGTCCGTTTCGGGCGGTCTGGGGGTAGGGCTCGGCCGGGTCGGCGGCGGGACCGGGGTCCACGTGCGTCCGATGGCACCGGCTCCGCTCCCCGTGCGGGCTTGGTTGCTTCCACCCGTAAGGGGTGGAGTGCCGGCGGTTGGTTGCTGCGCTGACTTTCCAGCGAGCTCGGTTGTTGTCAGGATAGACAGCGCTCCCCTGCCGTTGTTCCCGTCCGACGGTCCCGGCTCGCCCAATCCTCCGCGATGAGGTAATAAGGAGCGGATGAATCCCCGCGCCGCGCTCGACCCCGCCTGGGACGAGATCACGCTGCCCAGCGTGCCGCGCGGGGACTTCGATCCGCCGCCCTGGGTCAGCTCGGTCGAGCGCGGCGAGCCGTCCTCCGCCCGCTTTGCCAGCACGGGGCTCCTGCTGGCGGTGCTGCTGGCCGGTCTGGCCGGTACGTTCGTCGGCCTGTTCCTGCTTGGCGCCTGAGCGGCGGGGTCGCGGTGCCGGCCGCCGCCGTCCTGGGAATCCCTATGATTCCAGGTGCTTGTGGCGGCGCCTGAGCGGCGGCTGGGCCCAGAGCGCGCGCGCCCTTCCCCTGCTATAAGCCTGCCCGCGTGGGAGCCCCCGAGGAGGTCATCAGCGTTGCCGAGCTCGACCGGCGACTGAAGCGCGCCGTGGAGGGCGCGACGGCGCGCGAGTGGGTCGAGGGCGAGATCGGCTCGCTCAAGCGCGCCGCGAGCGGGCACGTCTATTTCACGCTCAAGGACGAGCGTGAAGACGCGGTCATCGACTGCGTCATGTACCGCTTCAACGCCCAGCGCGCGCGCCGCATCCTCGAAGAAGGCGCGCGCGTCCAGCTCCTCGGTCGCGCCACGTTGTGGGCGCCGCGCGGACGGCTGCAGTTCTCCGTCGATCGCGCGCGACCCGCCGGGCGCGGCGCGCTGCTCGAAGCGCTCGAGAAGCTCAAGCAGCGCCTCTCCGAGGAGGGAGTGTTCGCCGTCGAGCGCAAGCGCGCGTTGCCGGCGGAGCCGCGCATCGTCGGGGTCGTGACCAGCAGCGCCGGCGCTGCGTTCCACGACATCTGCACGGTCGCATTCCGCCGCGGCGGTGCGCGCATCGTGCTCAGCCCCGCGCAGGTGCAGGGCGAGGGCGCGCCCGACAGCATTCTCGGTGCCATCGATCTGATCGAGCGCTACCCGGGCCTCGAAGTGCTGATCGTCGGTCGCGGCGGGGGCTCCGCCGACGATCTGATGGCGTTCAACGACGAGCGCGTGGTGCGCCGTGTGGCTGCCGCGCGCGTGCCCGTGGTCAGCGCTGTCGGACACGAGATCGACCTCTCGCTCACCGATCTGGCCGCCGACGTACGCGCCGCGACGCCCTCCGAGGCCGCCGAGCTGGTGATCCCCGATCTCCACTCGCGCAGCGAGCTGCTCTCGCGCCTGTCCTCCGCTCTCGCCCGTGCGATTCGCTCGAGGCTGATGGAAGACCGCGCGACCGTGAGCGAGCTCCGCAGCGCGCTGTCCGACCCGCGCTTCGTGATTGCCGAGCGGCAGCAGGACCTCGACGAGCTCGTGCTACGCATGGAGCGGCACGAGAAGGGCGCGCTCGCCCGCCGCCGCGCGCGGCTCGAGATGCTGCGCCGCCGCCTGTCGGCGCAACATCCACGCGCTGTTCTAGCCCGCGCGCGCGGAGAGCTATCGCCGCTGTCCGCGCGGCTCGGCAGCGCCATCCGCATGCGCGTGTCGTCCGCCGGTTCGCGCCTGTCGACCCGGGTTGCAGAGCTCGACTCACTGTCGCCGTTGGCCGTGCTGGGGCGCGGCTACGCGATCGCCACGCGCAGCGACGGTCGGGCAATCCGCGGCGCCTCCGACGTACGCGTGGGCGATGCCATCGAGGTGCGCCTGCACCAGGGCTCGCTCGAAGCCAGTGTAACCGCGCTCGAGGGCGCGGAAGGGGAGCCACCGGCAGGATGAGCCGCTTCGTGCTGATCGGTCACCCCGTGGGCCACTCCCTGTCGCCCGCGATCCACCGCGCCGCGTACCGGGCGCTCGGCCTGTCCCACGAATACGACCTCGTCGACGCCGTGGACGAAGCGGCGGTGCGCGGGATCGTAGACGAGCTCAGGCGCGGCCGGATTGCCGGGGCGAACGTGACCGTGCCCTACAAGCGCCTCGCTCTCGAGCTGGCCGACCGCGCGCATCCACTCGCGGCCAGCACGGGGGCTGCCAACGTTCTGGCGCGCGAAGGCAGCCAGGTCGTCGCATACAACACCGACGTGCTCGCGCTCGCCGACCAGCTCGGCGAGCGGGCGGCGGGTGCGCGCGTCGCCGCCGTGATCGGCAACGGAGGTGCGGCGCTGGCGGCGCTGGCCGCGTGCCGCTCGCTCGGCGTGGAGCGCGTGGGCGTCGTGGCCCGCGCCTGGCGCGCGGCCGAACGCCCCGCCAGGTGGCCGCGCGCGGCAGAGTTCCAGAAAGCCGGTGCGATCGTCCTACCCTGGCCGTCCGAGCCCGTCCCGGGCCGTGCCGGAGTTGCCGGCGACGCCTGGGACACGCTGGTCTGTTCGAGCCAGATCATCGTGCAAGCGACCAGCGCCGGCATGCTCGGTGTGGGCGACGGCGGTTCGGTGCGCGACATCGTGCCGTGGCCCAGACTCGGAGCCGGCACGCTGGCGTTCGACGTCGTCTACAATCCCCCCGTCACTCCCTTCCTCGAGGCCGCGAACGCCGCTGCTGTCCGGTCGGAGGGCGGGCTCGGCATGCTCGTCGGGCAGGCGGCGCGGACCTTGTCGTTGTGGCTCGGCGTCGAGCCGCCGCGCGGGTCGATGCGCGAGGCGGCAGAGCAGGCCCTCGAGGCAGCATGATGATCAACGTCGACGAGGGCGAGAAGCGCGTGTGGCGCTCGATGCGCGACGGTCCGTGGCCCGTCGTGCACACCGGTGGCGAGCTCGAGCGCGCCGAGGCCGAGTGGCTGCACACGAACGGCAGCGGCGCCTACGCCATGAGCACCGTCGCGCTGATGCACACGCGCCGCCACCACGGCCTGTTCGTGGCCCCGCTCGATCCCCCGCACGAACGCTACGTCATCCTGAGCCACGCCGACGTCCGCGTCGAAGCCGAGGGCCGCGTGCACCGGCTGGCCACGCACCAGTTCCCGGGCCTCCTGCCCACGCCGGGCTACCGGCAGCTCGAGAGCTTCGCCCAGGATCCGCTGCCGCGCTGGATCTACCGCCTCGGCCAGAGCCGCTTCGAACGCAGCCTGTGCCTGGTCCGCGGACACAACACGCTCGTGCTCTCCTTCCACTGGTACGGCCGGCGTCCCGCGCGCCTGGAGGTGCGCCCCTTGTTGCCGCTCCGGCGCGCGGACGAGCTGATGACCGAGCACGGAGGGATGGTGCAGACCGCGACGATGCGCCAGAACGAAGTCGAGATCCAGCCGCTGCCGCAGCTCCCACCGGTGAGCTTCCGGCACGACGGGATCTTCGTCGGCTCGCCCGATTGGTGGCGTCGCTTCGAGTATCTCGACGATCGCGAGAGCCGCAAGGACTTCCAGGAGGACATCTGGACGCCGGGCAACTTCGATCTCCGGCTGGAGCCGGACAAGACCACCTACTTGCTTGTTTCTCTCGGCGGCCTGCCGGACCGCGATCCCGCCGAGCTGATGGAAGAGACGCGAGAGCAGCTCTTGTCGAGCGACCCGGGACCCGAACACGCCGACGTCGTGCGGGCGCTGTGGGTCTCGGCGGACCAGTTCTGCGCGGACGCCTGCGAGCATCCCGTGGTCCTGGCCGGCTACCCCTATTTCGGCGTGCGCACTCGCGATGCGCTGGTCGCACTGCCCGGGCTGACGCTGGTACGCGGCCGCGTGGACGAGGCCAAGCGCGTGCTGTCCACCCTGCTCGCCATGCAGCGCTCGGGCCTGTTGCCCGAGGAGCTTGGGGGCAGCGGTACCCGCCGCGCGCGTCCCTCGCCGGATGCCACGCTGTGGCTCTTCGAAGCGGCACGCGAGCTCGTGGCGCGCACCGGCACGCAGGACGAATTCGTTCGCACGCTGCTGTATCCGGCGCTCCGGCGCGCCTTCGTGCGCGTCATGAGCAAGCGACACCGGCTGATCTGGCTGAGCGCCGAGGGCCTGGTGGCCAACGGATCGGAACAGGCTGCGATGACCTGGATGGACGCACAGGTCGATGGACAGCCCGCGACGCCACGCGCGGGGCTGGCGGTCGAGCACCAGGCGCTCTGGGGCCGGGGCACGGAGACGCTGTCCGCTCTGGCCGCTGCTCTCGGCGACGACAAGATCGCGCGCGCCGCGCGCTTCGCGTCCGACGCCGTCCGTGCCGCGTTCCCGGGGCGTTTCTGGTGCAACGAGACCGAGTACCCCTTCGACTGTCTGAGCGAGGAGCGTGACACGGCTGATGCCTGGGCCGACCCCAGTATCCGTCCCAATGCCGTCGTCGCGCTGGCCGTCGATCCGGCACTGTTCGCCCGCTGGCAGGGCGCGGCGATCGTCCGGCGAGCCCGCGACGAGCTCGTCACCCTGCGTGGGCTGAGGACGCTCTCGGCGCGCGATCCGAACTACCGGGGTCACTACGAGGGCCGGGCCGACGAGCGGGGCGGCTCCTTCCACCAGGGCACCGCGTGGCCCCACCTGTTCGGCGCCTTCGCGCGGGCCGCGCTCGCGCTGTCGCCGGACGATTTCGAGCTGCGCGAGGACCTGCGCCAGGCCATCCTCGACGCGCTCGACGGGCCAGTGCTCGGTCAGGTCGCGCAGATCGGCGACGGCGACGAGCCGCACCGCCCGCGTGGCTGCCCCGCGCAGGCCTGGAGCGTTGCCGAGCTGCTCCGTACCCTCGTCGTCGAGCTCGAGCTCTGAGATGCGGTCGTCCCGTCGCGGTGGGCTTGCGGCCGGCGACGCGGCCGGTACGCTCAAGTCGGGCGGTTCGCCGGCCGCCGGACAGGTGATCATGGCCTCGCGCGATCTGACAGCGCTCGGTTATCGCCGCATCGTCATCCTGCTGGTGGCGCTGGTGGTCGTGCCCACCTTCCTGCTGCTCGCGGTGGGTACGCTGCTCCTGTTCCTGGGCGACGCGCGGGTCAACCTCATCCTCGGCATCCTGGTGCTGGCGCTGAGCGGCGCCGCGGTGACCGGGGTCATCCTGGTGTGGGTGTTCGTGCGGCGCGAGGCCAACCTGTCGCGGCTCCAGAGCGACTTTGTCTCCAAGGTGTCGCACGAGCTCAGGACCCCGCTCACGTCGATCCGCCTGTTCGCCGAGACGCTGACTCTGCGCCGCGGCGACACCGACGCCGAGGACAAGTGCATCGAGGCCCTGGCGCGCGAGAGCACCCGCCTGCAGGAGCTCATCGACAGGTTGCTCGACTGGGGCAGGATGGAGAGCGGCCGCCACGAGTTCGTGATGAAGCCGACCGAGGTGCGGAAGATGATCGATTCGGCGGTATCGGCCTTCGACAACGTGCGGGCGCGCCGCAGAATCGAGCTCGAGGTGCACGTTCCCGAACAGCCGCTGACCCTCGACGCCGACCCCGGTGCAGTCGTCGACGCATTGTTCAATCTGCTGACCAACGCCGAGAAGTACGGCGGCGAGCCGACGAAGATCGGTCTGTCCGTATCCGCGCCGGATCACGAAGTGCGCATCTCGGTCAGCGACAACGGGCCCGGCATCCCCGACGTCGAGCACAAGCGCATCTTCCAGAAGTTCTACCGCGTCGACGACCGCCTCTCGCGCGAGCGCGAAGGCTCGGGCCTCGGCCTTGCTATCGTCAAGGCCGTGATGAAAGCCCACCGCGGCAGGGTCGAGCTCGACAGTTCCCCGGGCGAAGGCAGCACCTTCACCCTCGTCTTCCCCGCCGAGCACTAGTACCCCGATTCTCTTGAATCGAGGGGCTAGGCGACCGCGGAGCGGTCGAGGGGGAGGCTCGGCGAAGCCGAGGTGGCGCTGCTGCTCGACCCGCGGTTGATTTTCGTCAGCCGCGCGCCCTCGACTTGAGCCGCGTCAAGCCCGGTCGGATGCCCCGGTGCTAGGCTTTGTCCGGGATCAACACCAGGAAGTAGTCGCCATGGGTGCCAGCTTGATCGGAGTGATTTTCGGAGCGCTTGCGGGCGCGCTGACGGGCACCGGGTTCGGCGTGTGGTCGGGAGCGGCGGTCGGTCTGTCGATCGGATTCTCCATCTGGGCCTTCGGCTGGCTGCGAGATCACTTCGGCGAGGCTCCCACCGTCGAGCACCATCGTGTGATCTGCGATCGCTATGGGCAGGCTGCGGACATCGAGTTCGTCGGCGACCTGCACAATGGTCGTTGGTACGACGTGAAGAGCTGCTCGCTGCTCGAGGTGCCGACCGAGGTCGTCTGCCACAAGGGCTGCGTGGCGATGATGAAGGCCGGCCACGTCCAACCGGGTCGCGCGTGCGGGTGTCACGCGATGCCCGATCGCCTCGCGGCGTGAACATCGACGGCGCTGCCTGACGCCGCGTCGCGGTTACGCGACGCGGCATGGACGGGTGTGGGCTGCGGGGGCGGACGGGGCGGGCCTGCTCGGGTACCTGGTTGGGTGCCCCCGGAGAACGCCACAATCCGGACGGCTGCCTGGGAGCGCAAGAAAACCCGCGCGCTGCGGGCCGCGATGTGGCACTAGATCGGGCGTGTTCCCCGGGGGGGCGGCATGGACGAACCGCAGATCAGCAGCGACCCGACCCACGTGGCAGCCAACGGAAACAAGCGCATTCTCGTGGTCGAGGACGACGAGAGCATCACGCTCGGCCTGCGCATGAACCTGGAGGCGGAGGGCTACACGGTGAGCGTCGCGAACGACGGGCAGGAGGGGCTGGAGCGCGCCCGTGACGGCGGCTTCGATCTCGTGCTTCTGGACGTGATGCTGCCGCGAGTGAACGGTTTCGAGATTGTCCGCACGTTGCGCGAGGAAGGGCGCAACATGCCGGTCCTGATGCTCAGCGCGCGCGGAGCGGAGATGGACAAGGTGATGGGTCTCGAGCTCGGGGCGGAGGACTACATCACCAAGCCGTTCAGCCTGGCGGAGCTCCTGGCACGCATCAAGGCCGCCCTGCGCCGCGATGCCATCGCGCGTCCAGAAGAGACGCAGGATCTCGTGGGCGCCGGCGATCTCTCGATCAACGCGGCGACGCGGCAGGTGACGTGCAGGGGCGTTCCGGTGCCGCTCACCGCCACCGAGTTCGACGTGCTCTGGTGCCTCGTGGAAGCGGGCGGACGCGTGCTGTCGCGCGAGCAGATCCGTTCGAAAGTGTGGGGGCCGGATCACCACGGCACGCTGCGCACTATCGACAACTTCCTGCTGCAGCTCAGGAACAAGCTCGAGGACGACCCGGCCGAGCCGGGCCACCTGCTTACGGTGCGGGGCGTCGGGTACCGTTTCGAGCTCTGAGGCGCGCAGAATGAGGCAAACTGTCACAATTGCGTGGCATTTTGCCTCATTTGGGCCGTGCGGCCGCGGATGCTAGAAGGCTCCCGCCTTGGATCAGAACCTCCTGCGCTCCTACTTCGCGACCGTCTACGAGCTGCCGACGGACAGCGGCCTGATGCGCGTGTCCATGGACGGCGAGATCGTCGCGGATGTGACGGCCCTGCCGGCGCCGCTGCAGCAGCAATTTGCGGTTCTCACCGCGTATAATCCCCGCTCCATGCTGCTGCCGCGTCGAGTGAACGACGGCCGGCACCAGGTGATGCGCGATCTGTTGATCCTCGGCTGCTATCGCGTCGAGCACTGCGTGGGCTACGAC
>Ga0114931_10000154_pt1 | contig 76944 bp, 58 predicted proteins | sample 2SBtaG_FD_89579 | JGI IMG/M metagenome (GOLD analysis project Ga0114931, IMG submission 89579) | Deep subsurface microbial communities from Kolumbo volcano to uncover new lineages of life (NeLLi) - 2SBTROV14_V59a metaG | ecosystem: Environmental > Aquatic > Marine > Volcanic | place: Kolumbo...
ACCGCCTTCGGGCAGGTAAACGAGGTAGATCTCACCCGCCTTGGCCAGGCAGTAGCGGCTGTCGTCGTTCCCGGCATTTCCGATCAGGGCATCTGCGTTGCTCATATCCTGGAACGGAATCTTTTCCCGCGCGAAAAACTCCAGGGCGATGCGGCAGTAATCCCACGACCGGTCGCGGCTGCGGAAATCCTCGCAGAGCAGGTCGTTCTCCGGCAACTGGTAGCCGAAGTAATACTCGACGCCCGCGCCGCCGGCCATCAGGTTGCCCCACAGGGTCTGCTTGCGGATGTCGTGCAGGGTGTAGCCTGCGCCTTTTTTCCTTTTTTCCTTCGCCACGCCGTCGAATCCCTGGTAGCCGGGATCGGGCGGAACGCCCAGGCTCGCCGGATTCTGTTCGTCGTTGGCCACCACCCACGGTTTGCCGGCCTTCGCCGAGGCCTTCAGCCATTGCAGGGTGCGGCGATGCACCTGGTTCCAGGGATTCTGCAGTGAAGCTCCGGTGAGTGCTGATCGATCACCCAGCAAGGGTGGATAGACCTTGTCCTGTTGGTCGGGGAATGTGTGGATGACGATCGGGTGATCGTAGGGATCGGTGTCGCGGAGGTAGCGGGCCATGTCGCGGATCTCCTCGGTGCTCTGCGAGTTTTCCTCGCCGAGATTCCAGTTGAGCGCCAGGTTGTGGCCGAAACGGGCGATCAGTTCGCGGCAGTATAGCTTGCGTTCCGGGCCGAGCTTGCCGCCGTCGAGCGATTCCAGGACGCGGCCGGTTTTTGCCTCGTGACCGCGGCGATCGTCGTCCATTTCTGTTTCCTGCAGTTTGAAATGCAGGTGCAGGCCGCGGGCGGTGGCGTGATCGAAGACCATGCCCCACTGATCCAGCTTCGAGCAATCGTAGTGAAGCTTCGCGCTTCGCCCGGTGAAAGGCCAGACGTTGTCCCCGTCGCCGCCGGCGTTGTAGGGAAGAAAGGAAAACGAGTTGGCGCCTTTGGCGGCGAGATAATTCAGCGCGCCGATCAGGCCTTTGCCTTTTCCGTGCTGCCACACCGGATCGCCCTTCCGCCAGTCACGGACGTGGGGTTGCCAGGTTTTCAGGGGCGCTTTTTTTGGATTCGTCGCCTTGGCGCCGTCGAAATCGGTATAGGCGAGGAGCGTCTCCGGCGCATCGGGTCCGGCCTTGAGAAAATACTGGCCCGAGCCGGCGAAGTGCAGGTGATGTCTGCCGACGTAGTCGAGCCGGCCGCGGGCGCGGAAGTCGCGACCGCTTTTGTCCGAGGGCGCGATTTTGAACGAACCGGTCAGCCCGTCGAATGGCGCCAACGCTTCGCCCGGATCGTTCGATTCCGAGACGGCGACGTTTTTTCCCCGCCGAAACCGGATTTTCCAGTTCCAGGGTCCGGTCTTATCCGGGGCCAAATGCGCGCGCCATTGGTTGCCTTCCGTGGCCGATGTTTCCGCGGCGTCGCCGTCAGCGGCGAAGTAGCCCGGCACGACGTGGCGGGGCGACCCGGATTCGTGAGTGAAGACGACGTCGAAACGATAGTCGGTGAAGGGATTCGGATCGTCGTCGCTCTCCCGGGCGAAAGGTCCGGCCAGGGTGAGCGTGATTTTGTGCCACTGCTTCAGTTCGCCGGAGAGCGTGATTTTTCCGTCTTCGGTCGATTGGGCGAAGGCCGAAAAAGAAAGAGCGGCGGCGAGGGCAAACGAGAAAAACAGCGGTTTCATGGCGGGCAAAATATCACCAATCCACGGTTAAAAAAGATGGAATCACCCAGTATCTCGCGCTTCGCCCGCCATTGTGTATCCGTTCCGCGTTCGGCAAGCGAACCCAAGTGTTCCATGAAATTTGCCGCTGCGACTTGCTGCGCCCCATTCTGCCTGCCTTCCGCTCGATTTTTGTTTGGTCAGTATGTGCCCATACAGTCCCGCACAAAAGTCCTGTTATATGCATTGGCCGAATGGCACTCGGGCCATCTAGCGACCTAAAATTCATTCCAGAATCTGCTCCGCCAGCATGGCCCTCACCGCGACACCCACCCGATCAACGATTCCTTCAAACAGGGCCGCTCCTTTTTCCGCCGTTGCGAGGTCGGGACGCCCGGTGCATCCGGCCTGAGTCCGTTGTTTCATATCACGGCTCACGAAAAGACCTTCCTCCACGTCCGGGAGCCACGGACCGGCGTTGGCGCGTTTTCCTTCATCAACCAGTTCGGGCCGCAGATGCTGAATCATTGATGTCTCAAACTCACAGGCGTGACCGACGAATTTATCTTCGCCCTCCAATCCGCTGGCGATGACTTCCTCCGCGATGGACCAGTAGGCGGCGCCGGACAGGATGGTATCGGGAAATTCCACCTGCAAATTCCGAAGGGCGACTTTCATGGGATCCACATTTCCTCCGTGCCCATTGAGAAATGTGAGCCGTTTGAATCCCTCCTTCAACGGTTGCCGAGCCATCTCACAGAGGGTCGCGATGTAGGTGTCGAGTTCCGCGCTCATGGTGGCGCCGAGTCGCAAATGATGTGCGCTGGCACCGAGCCAGTAGGTGGGCAGAAGAAGAACCGATTCGGGGTGGGCCTGTTCGACCGCCTCCGCCACTGCACTGCAAATGAAGAGATCAGTCCCGGTCGGCAGATGCGGTCCGTGTTGTTCGACCGCGGCAATAGGCAGCATCACCAGTGTCTGGTCGCGATCTACGTCGGCGAGGGCGCCGGAAGTCATTTCGTGGAATTTCATGGATCAGGGTTTTGGTCGTGACTCTGTCTCATGATGCCTGTCCAGGTCAATTCGGAGGCATCCCGTCTTCGCGTTAAAAGGCTGACGAGCATGGCGATTCCCATTGACAAGCCAAAACCGATCGGCCAGTACCAGACGGCGAACCACTCCGGGTGGCGGTAGATGAGTCCCAGGGTCATTCCCGCCCCCAACAGGGCCCCGGAAAACACTCCGATGGTGGCGGCTCGTTTAAAAAAGAGGGCCAGAACAAATACAGCCAGCAAAGGGCCGCCAAAAGCCGCCGTGGTCTTTTTTGCGATGGCAAAGACGTTGCCCAGGGGACCAACAAAACAGGCCAGACCGACCGATAGGGCCCCGACAACCAGCACCAGAATCCGAATGAAACGCACATCGCGGGCATCGTCTGCCGGTCGAAGGCCAGGCAGAAGCCGATCCCGAAAATCGACTACAATCGCCGTGGTGACAGAGTGAACGCCCGAATCGATGCTCGACATGACGGCCGCCAGTAACGCTATCAGGAAAAGACCAGTCATACCTGGAGAAAATTGGAGCCGAACGAATTCCGGCAGTGCCTCATCCGGCTGGATAGATCCTCGGTGGTCGCCGAAAATCACATGGAGTCCCACGCCAATGGCCAGTAAACCGGGCATCACCAGCCACATTCCGGCCAGGTTCATCCAGGATCCAATCTTTGCGGTTCGCTCGGATTTCGCGGCAAGATAGCGTTGCACAGCCACCTGATCGGCGCCGAAGGCAGAGACAGCTTCCAGAAAAATACCGATCAATATTGCCCAGCTTCCATATTCAAGCGTCATAGACGGTTCAAAATCGATCAACAGATTTTGCCGACCATGAAAGTATTCCTCGATAATACCACTTACTCCGAGCCCGCTTTTGGCCAGGATCAGTCCCAGGGACACCATGATGGTTGTCGCGAAGATTAAAAATTGCAGGACATCCGTCCACATCACAGCCCGCAACCCGCCCAGCATCGTATAGAGAATGGCAACCGTGCCCAGCGTCAGGATCACCGCCGTTTGGGGGACGGCGGCCACATTTGCCACGACGAGGGAAGCGGCGAACGTCACCGAAGCCATCCAGCCGATTCGCAGCAGCACGAACAATCCACTGGCCAGACAACGGACCGATACATGAAAGCGCTGCTCCAGATATTGATAGGCAGTAGGGCATTTCAAACGGGTAAAAACAGGGATGAATACGAATACGATGACCGGGGTCATCAGGGTGAAAGCCAGCATCGAAAGGCCGATGCGCAGATTCCCCTGAAAAGCTGCCGAGGGATAGAAAACGAAGCTGTTGGACGAAAAGAGCGTCGCCATTACGCTCAGCCCGACCGGCAGCCATCCCATCGTGCCTGAGGCGGAGAAAAATTCCGTCCTCGACTGGTGACGGCCAAAAAAGACTCCCAGGCCCACAGTGAGAATCAGATAGGCGGCGATGATGACAAAAACTTCGGGGTGCATCACCGGAGAGTTTGAACCTGCCGGGCCCGACTGGCGAGGTGAAATTCGGGGGGACGAATCAACAACCTTGACGGATGCGGGGCAGTTGCTAGAGTCGGAGAACCTTCCATTCCACGAAAGTAATCCGAGATTTTTATGAGTGAACCTGCCCTGAACGAAAAAGAGACTGTCGAACTGAAGGAGATCAATCAAAAGGGGCTGATGAAGCGCCTGGCCTATTACTCCCGAAAATCCGGTCCCGGCTGGCTGCAGGCCGCCATCACGCTCGGTGGAGGTTCTCTGGCGAGTGCTCTTTTTCTCGGGGTCATTCTGGATTTCAATCTGATGTGGCTGCAGCCGCTGGCCATGATTCTCGGTGTGGTCATGCTCAGTGCCATTGGGTATGTCACCTTGTCCACCGGGGCGAGACCCTTTCAATCGATCAGTCAACACATCAGCCCCATCCTGGCATGGGCCTGGTTGATCGCGGCAATGCTGGCCAACATTGTCTGGTGCCTTCCCCAGTTTGCCTTGGCGTCGGGCCAGATTCAGCAGAATCTCTGCCCGGCGCTCGATGGAGTTGGTTGGGCGCCGTGGGTCATCAGCGGTATCATTCTGGTGGTGTCCGCCATTGTGGTCAGGGCCTACGATTCCAACAGCCGGGGAATCAAGGCCTTCGAAGTGATATTGAAAATACTGGTGGGGATTGTGGTGGTCTCCTTTTTTGTTGTCGTAGGAAAACTCACCGCTGAGGGCGCTCTGGACTGGGCGGCGATTTTCAGAGGGTTCATCCCGAAACTGGTTTATCTGAACGAGCCCGCTCCCGCCATTGCCAATGCGATTGCGGCTACCGGCGATCACTCGGACGTCTGGAAAACCATCGTCGCAGGGCTTCAGAAAGATAAAATCATCGCCGCCTTCGGGACCGCCGTGGGAATTAACATGACCTTTCTTCTGCCTTATTCGATGCTGCGAAAAGGGTGGGGCAGAGAACATCGCGGGCTGGCTACTTTTGATCTCTCTACGGGATTGATTATTCCTTTTATGTTGGCAACCGGATGTATCGTCATAGCGGCCGCCAGTCAGTTTCACGGAAAGAGCAGCGATATTTTGAATCCTGATGGCACGGTGGTCCAGGGGAAAGAGGGAGGTTTTACAAAAGGAGCCAACAGATTTGTCGTCGCAAAATTTGCCACGGAACTTTCCGGACTGGAAGGTGAAGCCAAGACGGCGAAAATTGACGAATTACGGGACGGCTTGAGTCTGGCCGACCGAAAAGTGGCGGCGATGCTGGTAGATCGGAAAGATGGTGATCTGGCGAAATCACTTTCCTCACTGGGGAACGCGGCCACGGGGAAAATCATTTTCGGTATCGGGGTGCTGGGGATGGCGGTTTCCACGATCATTATTCTCATGCTGATCAATGGCTTCTGCCTTTGTGAAGCCTTGGGGCGACCAGGGGACAAAACGCTGCACTTTCTGGGGAGTCTGATACCGGGGATTCTGGGCCTGTGCTTCCCCCTGATCTGGACGGATGAATCAAAGGCGGCCCTGGCGGTTCCAACCTCCGTGATCGGCAGCTCCCTTTTGCCCATTGCCTATTTTATTTTTCTGTTAATGATGAATTCCAAAAAGCTGCTGGGAGATGCCATGCCGACCGGAGGTCGGCGGTTTTTGTGGAATTTTTTGATGATTATCGCCACGTCACTGGCGACTTTGGGATCGGTATGGGGAATCAAAGACAGGTCACTGGGCGGTTTCGCATTCGGCAAAGTCGGGATCGGGGTGCTGATTCTTCTTTTTATTATCGGGATAGTCGGGTTTGTTTCCCGGAACAATCGACCCGCAAAATCGTAAGACCCACCACGGCAGTCTCTTAACCCGAAACCTGGAATGAAATTTGGAATCATTGGAGCCGGCATGATCGCCGATTTCCACGCCAAGGCGATCAACGCCATGGAGGGTGGTGAACTACACTCCTTTTTCGGTCGCAGACAAGAGGCGGTCGATCAACTGGTGGGCGAGAACGGAGGCAAAGGCTTTACCAATCTGGATGAATTTTTGAAAGATCCCGAGTTGGAAATAGTGACCATCGCAACGCCAAGCGGGGCTCATCTGGAACCCGTCCTGGCCGCGGCCAAATCAGGGAAGCATGTCATTTGTGAAAAGCCAATGGAAATCACTCCGGACAGGATTGACCGGATGATCGCCGCCTGTGATGAAGCCGGAGTGACGCTGTCAGGAATATTTAATCGTCGTTTTCATCCGGCGGTGGCCCTTTTCAAAAAAGCGGTCGATCAAGGGCGTTTCGGGCGGCTGACCATGTGCGACGCCTACATTAAATGGTATCGGGAACAGGCTTATTATGATTCAGGCGCCTGGCGGGGAACCTGGAAATTGGATGGAGGCGGGGCTTTGATGAATCAGGGGATTCATTTGATCGACCAGTTGATTTACCTCGCAGGTGACGTGCTCAGTGTTTGTGCTTCCGTCGCCTGTCTCAGCCACGACAGGATCGAGGTGGAAGACACCGCGGTAGCCATTCTGGAATTTAAAAATGGAGCGCGGGGAGTCATTCAGGGATCTACCTCCTGCTGGTCTTCGACGGGTCACCCCGCCGAGGTTCACATTTGCGGGGACCAGGGGTCCGCCTTCATGGCCGACGAAAAGTTCCGAGTTTGGGATTTCGCTGAAAAAAGACCGGAAGACGAGGAAATCCTCGCCACCCTGATGCAGGGCAGCGATGTCAAAGGGCTGGGAGCCAACGATCCCAGTGCCATTAATTTTGCCGGGCACCAGTCCAATTTTGAAGATGTCGTCAAAGCCATTCAGGAAGGACGCCCGCCAAGGGTGGATGGAAAGGAAGCCAGACGGGCGGTGGCTTTGATTTGTGCCATTTACGAAAGTGCCAGAAATGACGGAGCCAAAGTGGAGGTGGTCTGACCCGACAGGGTTGGCCCGCTGATCTGACCCTCTTGATTTCTTCTGGTTTCCGATTTTGTCCGGGTCGTCGGCGGGCGCAAAAGTGACCGGCGGAGTGGTTTCGCCCGCCTATCTAAAAGAATTCAATTGAAATTTTCAGGAATCGAGATCATTAGCGCATTGCCGATAGCCGATAGCCGAAATGGCGGCGCTTTTGTAGGATTCCAACCGTCATGAGCACATTCTCTCACGAAACAATTTCACCGAACTCCAATCCGCTGGAAATCGAGAGGGTTTTGCAGGGGAATCACAGCAATCCTTTGGGATTTCTGGGGCTGCACAGCCTGGGAGAAGATCGGGGGATGATCATTCGGGTATTCCGCCCTGGAGCGACAAAGATTTCCGTTTTGGTCGAGGGCAAAAAAGTTGAAGCGGTCCGACTGAATTCAGGAGGTTTTTTTGCTGCGGAATTTCCCGACGCAGCAGAGCGCTTTGCTTATCAGTTGGTCATTGAACACGGAGAAGACGAGGCCGCTCCAGTGGCCGATGCGTTTTCATTCGGTGAGATCCTGGGGGAGCAGGATTTGTATTTTTTTGGAGAAGGAACCGACCGGAACATTTGGAAAAAAATGGGAGCCAGAGTGATGACTTTGGGAGAGGTGGAAGGGGTGGCCTTTTCCGTGTGGGCGCCCAATGCTTACCGAGTCAGCGTGGTCGGTGATTTCAATGCCTGGGATGGGCGGGTTAATCCGATGAGGAACCGGAATGGCGTGTGGGAAATTTTTTTACCCGAAGCGAAGCCGGGGGCCCATTACAAATTCGATATTGTGGGAGCAGACGGCAATCACGTCACCAAGAGCGATCCCTATGCCTGCTTTTCCCAGCACGGTGTCTCGACGGCCAGTATCGTATATGATCTGGGAAAATACCAATGGGGCGATCAGTCCTGGATGGAGGAGCGTGCCCAGCGGGATGCTCACCATGCTCCCGTGTCGATCTACGAGGTGCACCTGGGGTCGTGGCGGCGAAAAGTTGAAGAGGAAAACCGCTTTCTCAGCTATCTGGAACTGGCAGATGAATTGATCGATTATGTGACGGAAATGGGGTTCACTCATATTGAATTGATGCCGGTTTCCGAGTTTCCGTTCGACGGATCATGGGGCTATCAGGTTTGTGGGTATTACGCCCCCACCAGTCGCTTTGGGTTTCCGGACGAATTCAGGGAGTTTGTGGACAGATGCCACCAGCGCGGCATTGGGGTCATCATGGATTGGGTGCCGGCCCACTTTCCGAAGGATCTACACGGCCTGGCGGACTTCGACGGGACAGCGCTGTATGAGCATTCCGATCCGAGGCAGGGGGAACATCGTGATTGGGGGACTTTAATTTTTAATTATGGCCGGAATGAAGTGCGGAATTTCCTGGTGGGCAATGCCCTTTTCTGGATGAAGGAGTATCACATCGACGGGCTCCGAGTCGATGCAGTGGCGTCGATGCTGTATCTGGATTATTCCCGTGAAGATGGCCAGTGGATTCCCAATGCCTACGGAGGTCGGGAAAATCTGGAAGCCATCGAATTCCTCCACCAACTCAACACTCTTTGTTACGGGGAAAACCCCGGCATCATGATGATTGCCGAGGAATCCACCGCGTTTCCCGGGGTTTCGAGACCGGTTGATCTCGGAGGTCTGGGCTTTGGCCTGAAATGGAACATGGGGTGGATGAATGACTCGCTGGATTACATCTCTCGTGAACCGGTTCATCGAAAACACCACCACAGCGAGGCCACCTTTTCGATGATTTATGCTTATCAGGAAAACTATGTCCTGGTCCTCAGCCACGACGAAGTGGTTCATGGGAAAGGGTCCATGCTTTCTAAAATGCCGGGTGATCGTTGGCAGCAGTTCGCCAACCTTCGAATGTTCTATGCCTGGATGTTTTCTCACCCTGGCAAGAAGCTCCTATTTCAAGGCTGCGAGTTTGCCCAGCCCGAGGAGTGGGATTACGATCAAAGTCTGCCGTGGCATTTGTTGAAACACGATGAGCATTCCGGAGTTCAGCGTCTGGTCAGGGATCTCAACCAACTGTATCTGACGGAGAAAGCCCTGTATGAGCAGGACCATGAACCGGGCGGGTTCGAGTGGATCGACTGCGATGATGCCGACAACAGTATTTTTTCTTTTATTCGACGAGGGAGAAACTCGGAAGCTCTGGTGGTGGTTGTGAATGCCACTCCCGTGGTGAGAGAGCATTATCGGCTCGGTGTTCCAAATAGAGGTTTTTATGAAGAGATTTTAAATTCGGACTCAGGAGGCTATGGCGGATCGAATTGCGGAAATGGCGGTGGAATTCCTTCTGAAGATGTGGCGTCACACGGGCGGAAGCATTCAATCGATGTGAGCCTCCCTCCTCTGGCGACCGTGTATTTTAAGGCACGGGCGATTTGATATTTCAATCCCTGGAGGATTGGGGATCGAGAGCGTCCCGGAGTCCATCGCCCAAAAAGTTCAAACTGAACAGCGTCAGTCCGAAAATCAGTGCCGGGAAGATGAGAAGAGAGGGGTCGCTGGCCATGCGATCAGCCCCTTCTTTAATGAGGCTTCCCCAACTGGCGTCCGGTGGTTGCACCCCGAGTCCGAGAAAGCTCAAAATCGCCTCCAGCCGCATCACCGCCGGGACCGTCAGAGTCGTGTAAACGATCACCGGGCCAAGTGTATTGGGGATTAAGTGCCGGTAGATAATCCGCCATTGAGAAAGCCCGAGACTGCGCACCGCCTCAATGAAATCCTGATTCTTCAGAGATAAAACCAGTCCTCTGACAATGCGAGCCATGGTGAGCCACTCCACCGCGCCAATACAAACGAACAGCAACCACAGTTTGTTCCCGAACATGGTGGTCAAAATGATCACAATGATCATGAAGGGGAGGGCGTAGAGAATGTCCACGATTCTCATCAGGAAAGAGTCGATTCGACCTCCGACAAATCCCGATAGCGCCCCGTAAATCACGCCGATGCCCAGAGAGACCGATGTCGCCAAAAACCCAACCATCAGGGAAATGCGACCGCCATACAGCATTCGTGCGAAAATATCCCGTCCCAGATGGTCGCTTCCCAGAAGATAAAAAATCCTGTTCCCCTCCATTGAATCCGCCGATGTGAAAGGACCCAGCGACTTGAGGTCGGGATGAGTGTTGTTGGGGTCGGCAATTCCGGGGAAAAAAGGGAGAATAAAACAGAGCGCGACGATGCCGATGAAGAACCAGAGGCTGAACATGGCGAAGCGGTTCTTCCGTAATCGAAACCAGGCATCCCGACCCAGAGAAGAACCTTTCTCGATGGTTTTTTCATCGATGTGAACGGTAGCGTTACCCATTTTTCCTTCTTCTGGGATCAAGCCACACCTGCACGACATCTACGAGAAAATTCATCGCTAAAATCAGCGAAGCAAAAACGATCACCGTGCCATTGATCAACCAGTAGTCGCGGTTGGTCGCCGCCTTGATGAAGTGTTGCCCCAGGCCGGGCAATCCAAAAACGGTCTCCACCACAAAAGAACCCCCGATCAGTCCGGCCAAAGCCGGTCCCATGTAGGCAACAACCGGAGTGATCCCGCCCCGAAAAGCATGTTTGAAAAGAACCTTCAAAAAGGAAATCCCCTTTGATCTGGCCGTTCGAATAAAGTCCTGATGTAATACATCCAGCATGCTGCCTCTGGTCAGCCGGGCAATATAGGCGGAATAATACAGGCCCAGGGTGACGGCTCCCAGAATCCAGGCGGAACTGTCTTCCCACATGGCCGCATCGAACCAACCCAGTCGAACGGCAAAAATCTCGTCCAGCAAGGGAGCAATCACAAAGGTAGGCAGACAAATTCCGATCATGGCCAGGCCCATAAGCGAATAGTCAATAAAGGTGTTCTGTCTGGCGGCAGCAAAGACCCCGACGGGAATACCTATGGCGAGGGCGATAATCAGGCCACTGATTCCCAGTATAAAAGATACCGGCCAGCTTTGGGCTATTACATCGTTGACGGTAAAACCCTTATTCCCCGTTGACGGCCCCATATCGCCCTGAATAAGCCTTCCCATGTAGTAGACATACTGAACCGGCAATGGCTTGTCGAATCCGTATTGGGCGTTCAACTGCTTCATGATGTAATCGGGAAAAGCCTTGTCATCAAGAAAGGGGCCGCCGGGTGTCAGTCTCGCGATGAAGAATGTAATTGTGACGATGCAGAAAAGAGCGAACAAAGATTGTCCGATTCGGGAAAGTATATAGCGAATAGAATCCATTTGAACAGTCAGTCGGAAATGACATCGATATATTTATATGGATGATTGTCCAGCAGGAGAGGATTCCAGTTTTTCAAATCGGGGCTCTTTAAATAGACCCGGGTATACCAGTAAACCGGCAAAACAGGTAGTTTGTCCAACAACACTTCTTCCGCCTGAAACAGTTTGGCGTAGCGCTGTTTCGGGTCACTCAAGGCGGCGGCCTCCGCCAAAAGTCGATCGTAGTCCGGATTTGACCAGCCTGTTCTGTTGTTGGAATCGCCAGTGACAAACATACTCAGAAAGGTATTGGGATCCGCGTAATCACCGATCCAGCCAGCCCGACTGACGTCGTAATTCTGATCCTGAACGGATTGTTGAAAGACCTTCCATTCTTGATTTTCGATCTTGATGTTTTTAAGGCCCAAATGTTTCTTCCACATATCCTGGATCGAAACGGCAATGTCTTTGTGAGCTTCCGAGGTATTGATAAAAATGGTGAATTCAGGGACTTCCGCTCCGCTTTGGTAACCGGCTTTTTTCAAAAATTGACGGGCAAGGATCGGATCGAATTTGACTTTATCAGGCGGGTGATAACCACCTTTCGAGGGCGGCGTATAACCGCTGGCAGGCTGTTGCCCTCCCATGGTGACGTATTTTACAATGATTTCCCGGTTGATGGCATAAGAGAGGGCTTTTCGGAAATTGATATTATCCGTTGGTGGTCGATTGACATTGCAGCGATAGAAATAAACGCCGGCGTATGTTTCAATTCGAAGAGGAGTGTTCTTCTTTTTGCGATAGGAATCGATCAGGTTCTGGGGCACGGTATAGGACAAATGCAGTAAGCCGTTTCGGAATGCCTTCTCTTCGGTGAACTGATTGTCAATTGGATAAAAATTAATCCCCCTGGGTTTCACATTTTCCTTATCCCAGTAGTAGGGGTTTCGCCGGACTTTCACGTAGGCGCCTATGCGCCAATCAGTGAGTTTAAATGCTCCGTTACTGACATGATTTCCCGGAAGCTGCCAACGAGTGTAGGAATCAGTCATTTTTCCGAATTTCTCGATAGTTCCCCGATGAACCGGAAGCCAGGTGGTGTGCTTGACTACATCGGGAAAATACGGCGCCGGGTTTTCCAGATTGCAGACCAGAGTATCATCGTCAACCGCTTTAACTCCGACCTTGGAAAAATCGACAATTTCGCCTTTGTTATAGGCCTCTCCATTTTTGAGGAAGTAGAGCATTGAGGCGTAGGGGGCCCCCATTTTTGGGTGTAAAATCCGGTGGTAAGACCAGACGAAGTCTCTGGCAGTGACGGGATCTCCATTGGACCATCGGGCATTGTGGCGGAGATGAAATACCCATCGGGTATATTTTGAATTCGATTCCCAACGTTCCGCCACTCCGGGATCGTTGGCGGAATCATCGGATGGATCGTTGGTCACCAATCCTTCAAACAAGGCCCGCAGGATGTTGCCATCGCCCACTGATTGAACAATATGCGGATCGAGCGCTTTGGGTTCAGCTCCGTTTCCGAGCAGGAGAATTTTTTCCCGAGTCGCTCGTTGAACCAGGGTTTCTTTTCGGCAAGCGGTGTTGAAAAGGGAGATGGCCAGAAAAAGAAACAGAAAGAGAAACAGGGTCAGGTAACCGACCCAACAGGGTTGGGTCAGTGGATGGCGGCGGAAGGAAATCATGCTGGAAGGGAAAGATGCGGCTCACTTACGAACTTTGCCTCTGAACCAGGGGGCGCCCACGTCCGCCGGGTTGAGCGGGGGGGCAATCTTGCCGGTGATGGTCGAGGGTATCTGATTTTGTTGGAATATCTGATTTCGATCCCAGGTCACGGCGCCGGGGCGTAAGATGGTGGCACCGGAAACGAGAGTGGCCGGTTCAGATCCGGAAAGGGTGTTGGCGCGAATGAGAATCTTTTCGGGTAATTGAGTCCGGTTTTCGCTCTTGTATTTAGTGTCGAATTTAAGAGCCGGTCCCTCGTTGGCGGCGATCAGATTGCCCTCGATCCGGATGGACCGGGCCACCTCAAACTCATGGGGCGCCGGATCCGGGTTGCCACACATCAAGGCGATGGCCGCTTCGGCGCGACCAGTGGTCCCGATGAAGGAATTGTCTTTAATGAGATGACCGGCTCCGAAAATCCGGATACCGCCGGTTCCTTTTTTTCGATTTCCAATAAAAAGATTTCGCTCAACGACGGACCCGTTTCCGTGGCGCAGAGTCAGGGTTCCGGCGCACTCCAGGAAGGTATTGTCTCTGATCAGGTTTTTGCCGGACTTGACGGAGATGATCTCCATTTCACCATCACAACGCTGGAAGAGATTTTCGCTGATTGCGGTGAGTGAATCGGAGGCTGAGGTATCGCTCGTTCCGATGCGGATGGTCTCGTATCCGTTGGAGGCTGATCCTTTGGGACGATCGAGGAAGTAATTTCTCAGGATGATGTGCCGATCCGCCTGATTGCCGTCGCGCCACACCGTCAGAGTGACTCCTCTGGAGCGCTTGTTCTGAAAGGTGCAATATTCGACGACGTGATGATGACCCCGAAGGGAGACCCATTTTTCATCAGTATCGGGATCGGGGGGATTGTAGTTATCGATCACACAATTCACCAGGCGGCAGTGCGATCCGCTCAGGGAAATGACTTCCTTTCGAGGTGAAAATCCGTCCGAGAATAAGACTCCATCGAGGGTAATCCAGTCGCCATCGATACGAATGGATGATCTGCCGCTCAAGATCACGCCGCCCGGAGTTTCGGCCCGCAAGGTGATGGATTGATCTTTTTGACCGGAACCGGAAAGGGACAGTTGGCGGTCGGGATACGTGCCGTTGCGGATGAGTAACAGTTCACCGGGATGGGCCTTTGCCAGTGCGGCGGGGAGTTCAGAAATCGATACCAGAGAGCCGGATTGGGCTTTTCCATGAAAAAGGGAGAAGAAGCGTGAGCGCAAAGGCGATGTTCGGAACCCAACGAACCGAAAAAAATCGTCGACACGAGTTAGTTCTTGATTTCATTTATCCTGACACGGTAGCATTTGAACGGATATTTCCACAACAAATCTCTCTTTATCGCTTTTACCAACCGAATCGAATATGAAAACGTGGCACTACGCTTACTCGGCAAGCGAACAGTTTCAGATACCGGAATCAGATTTCGCCGCAGCCGTTCAGCAGGGGCAGATCCAGGCTGGGACGAAAATCTGGTCCGAAGGAATGGAGGACTGGACGGCGGCTTCCGAAGTGTTTCCCCAATTGTTCGCCGGACAAACCGGGCAGGCGCCGGGGGGGCCTCCGCCCGTTCCGCAGTCTCACGAGATCGATTTTGAGATTTTCGGTGATGACATGCAGATCGTGGAAGTGGAATTGGATCCCGAGGAGACGGTGATCGCCGAGGCCGGTGTCATGAATTATATGGAGCCGGATATTTCATACGAGGCGAAGATGGGTGACGGAGCCAATCCGGGCGAAGGGATGATGAGCAAGTTGTTGTCCGTGGGAAAACGGGTGCTGACGGGAGAGTCCATTTTCATGACTCATTTCACTCATTCAGGATCCGCGGGAAAGCGGAAAGTGGCGTTTGCCGCTCCCTATCCCGGAAAGATCCTGCCTGTGGACCTGAATGAGATCGGGGGAGAATTGATTTGTCAGAAAGACGCCTTTCTTTGCGCCGCCTTCGGAACGAGGGTGACCATCGCGTTCAATCGGAAGCTGGGGGCCGGATTTTTTGGCGGAGAAGGATTTATTCTGCAAAAACTGGTGGGCGACGGGAAGGCTTTTATTCATGCCGGCGGGACCGTGATTGAGAAAGAGTTGAAAGGCGAAACTCTTCGTGTTGATACCGGTTGTCTGGTTGGTTTTTCCCCCGGGATTGATTACGACATTGAGAGGGCCGGGAACCTGAAGTCCATGTTTTTCGGCGGCGAGGGGATTTTTCTGGCAACGCTTCGCGGACATGGCAAAGTATGGCTGCAAAGTCTGCCTTTTTCCCGTATGGCCAACCGGATACTGGCGCATGCCCCCAAAGCGGGGGGAAGTGACAAAGGAGAGGGCAGCGTCCTCGGTGGAGTGGGGAGGTTGATGGGCGGGGATTAGGCGTTTGTTGGCATCCGCTGCGTATCCGGAAGATTATGGTCGGGCAAGTTCAACTTTCCGCGGACGGACCCGTGGTTTCAGAAGTGGTTTTCGGTACCTGGCGTTTGTTGGACGGGGTGCCCGGGCCTTGTATTGACGAGATAGCAGACCGTTTGGAGACGTGCCTGAACCTGGGGATCGACACCATTGATACCGCTGAAATTTACGGACACTATTCCGTGGAATCGGCCATTGGAGAGGTTTTTGCCGCGCGACCGGATTTACGGAGCCGGTTCAAAGTTGTCACCAAATTCGGGATCGACGTCCCTTCCGTTGAAAAAGCAGGGGCAGCGCTTCCTCACTACAATGCCACGGGGGAGAACGCGGTTGGCTGCGCCGAAAAATCGCTGCGTAATTTGAATCTGGAGAGCATCGATTTATTTCTGGTTCATCGTCCGGACTGGCTGGCGTCGGTCGATGACACGGCGGCTGGCCTGAATCGCCTTCTGGCAGAGGGAAAAATCCGGCACGCGGGAGTTTCCAATTACACGAGGGACCAATTTGATCTGCTCAACAGCCGCATGGACAGACCACTGGTGACGAATCAGGTTGAAGTGAGTTTACTGAACATGGCGGCCATCTATGACGGAACCCTGGCTCAATGTGAGCAACTAGGGATTCTGCCGATGGCCTGGTCGCCTCTGGGAGGGGGAAGATTGTTTGATGCGGAGGACGAGGCTGCCGTTCGCATCCGAAAAAAGATGGACCAGATTCGTCCGAGATACGACGATGCGGGGGATGATGCTTTGGCACTGGCCTGGGTCATGAATCTTCCCAGTCATCCGGTGGTCATCACGGGAAGCAATCAAATGGATCGGATCACCTCGCAGTCTGGCGCCTCGGCCCTTCAGTTGGATCGGCAGGATTGGTATGCACTGTGGTCGGCAGCAAAGGGCTGTCCCGTGCCGTGATTGGCCAGCAAAAAAGGAAGGCGCCTTTTCAGCACCTTCCTTTTTTTGTCTTTACAGGGAAGTCCGGAGAGCGCGGGACCCGCCCCTGTCAGGTTGTTGTTGTGCGAAAGTCAGAAACTGGGCGCCGTGGTGTTAATGCTGATGGTTGTCCCCCCGATTGTTCCCAGAGTTCCGAGCCCTTCCTGCACGGCGATCGTTTGACCGGCAGTGTTCAGGACGGCGTCCACATACTGTGCCAGTTTGGTCCAGGCCGTTCTCGGTACCCAGATAATATCGCCCCCTTCCAGGGCAAGATCCGGATCAAACCCTTTCATGATTCTCCGAATGTTCACCACCGCAACCTGAGGTGTTCGCGTGTTTCCGCGAATGATGAGAATTTTTGTGGAGATCGAATTGGGAAGCGTGCCACCTGCCGCCGCAATCGTGGAGAGGACCGATGCCCCGCTGTCATAGACGACCGGGCCCGGCCTTTGAACCTGTCCCATTACGTAGATGGACCGTTTCTGAGTGGATGGAAGGTAGATGTAGTCGCCGGGTTGAATGTACACGTTTTGAGAAAGATCTCCGTTTTCGATCAGGGCCTGGAAATCCGCCGGGATCAGATTTCCTTTCCGGATGAGAATGGCCCGTTCCAGATCGGCCGACTCCGGGTTGGAGACTTCGATCCCCTGACTGGCCACGGAATAGAGGCCCCCGGCCATGGAGATCGCCTGGATCAGATTGGTGGGCCTGGTGAGGGCGTAGGCGCCCGGATTGTGAACCTGGCCCAGAACCCGGAAACGCTGGCTGTCGGCTTTCTCCACATTGACGGAAACCACGGGTTTCACATAATCTTTCTCCAGTTTGACGGAAAGTTCCCTCGAAATTTCTTTGATGGTCTTTCCTTTGACATTGAGTCCTGTGGCCACGTCGTAATAGAGCATCCCATCCGGCATGACCTTGGTTTTGGCATGGCTGTTCTTATTTTCGGCAATCTCGATTGAAAGGACATCTCCGGGGCCTACCCGATAGGGGCCGGAGGGAGGTCTCAGGAGCGCCTTGTTGAGGTTTCGGCGGAGATCCAGCCGTTCAAATTTGGGGTGCTCCAGCTTTTTGAGCAGATCCTCTTCGGTATCCATTCCGTAGGGTGATCCTTCCGTCCGGGACGGATCGCCCGCTCCGGCGCCCTGATCCTGTGTCATGCGGGGAGTGCATGATGCCAGCAAAATCAGGCAGGGGATCATGAACAGCCAGCCGCTCCTGGAGAAAAATGCGCTCCGAATCGTTTCTTTTGTTGTGCGAGGAGTTTCCATCGAATTGGGCAAAGGGTGGAAATTTCGAAATGTCAGAGAGTGAGGGGCGTGTAATTGAGGTTGAGCGCCTGGGCCGCCGCTGTTTGCATGTAGGCGACGACGGCTGCATCGAGAATGCGCTCGGCCATTTCAAAGGGGCGCAGATTGACATACACGATGTCTCGGCTCCGCAGTTTGATATCGGCCGCTCTACCTTCCAATATGTCCTTTACATTCACAATGTAAGTGACCGGATGATGAATGCTGCCACGAACCAGTAAAACCCGCATTTTAAAGGCCTTACTTTGGAATCCTCCTGCATGGGCGATGGCTCCGACTACCGTGAGATCGGCCGGCATTTTGAGACGACCCGGGTTTTTGACCGCCCCGAGCACATACACCTCGTTTTTGATATTGGAGGCTATATAGACGTAATCATTGGGCTCCAGGTAGGCGTTTTGACTGAAGTCACCCTCGAAGTAGAGCTTGCCCAGATCGACATCCAGTTTTCGTCCGTGACGGGCCACAAAGGACCGCGAAAAATCGGCCAGTTGATAATTTGATCCACCTACCGAACCGATTTCTACGCCTTTTGCGGTGGCGATTGCATCCAGGATCGTGGTGGGCCGATCAAGAGTGAATGATCCGGGGTTTCGGACTTTGCCGATGATGGTAAAGGATTTGCTCTCGATTTCGTCCGGCATGATGATCACTTTTGCGTTCTTTTGGTAGGGGGAGAGTTCCGCTTCGATCTTTTCGCGCAGTTGATCCGGGGTGAGTCCCTGGGCTTTGACCGCCACCGCCTGAAGGTAGCTGACCGTCCCGTCCGGGCCGATTTTTACCTTGTCACGCCGGAGGTCCGGTCGGTCGTAAACGGAAAATGACAACGTATCCCCCGGCCCCAGGGTATAGCGGGTCTGCCAGGCGGGAATTGAGGTGGGAGTCAGTCGGGCGGCTTCCTTTGGCTGAGAGGATGGAGCGCCTGGATCGATGGCGTGAAATGAAACCTGTGAGTCCGGCGTGGCCCGCAGGGTGTTCTCTCCGGCCAAAGCCGAAGATCCTGCCAGAATAGCGAAAAGAAGAAGCGTTGCAGTTGCTTTCATTACCTGATCATTTGGTCTTCCGAAACATTTAGGTTTGCAATTTATCATAAAAACTATAAAAATCAAAATTTAAGTTCCTTTATTTCTCCGAAATGTAGCGCGAGACTCCGTGATCCGGCCACGGAGCTTCTTTTCAGGGAAACCCTGAGAACAGATGCCTCCAGACTTGATGGAGGGAGCAGGGGGTGTGACAGGCAGAGACAGGCTTGTGCTCAGGGGAGATTGTTTACCACCTTCACCACGTTCTCTGGCGTCATTCCGAGTTCTTTCATCACGACTGCGCCTGGGGCGCTGATGCCGAAGCGATCAATCCCGATGACCTTTCCTCCGCTGCCGACGTATTTCCACCAGAGTCCGGTGACGCCGGCCTCGATGGCGACACGCCTGGTGCAATTGTGGGGGAGAACAGACTCACGGTAATCGGCGGTCTGTCGATCAAACCTTTCCATGCAGGGCATGGAAACGACTCGAACAGAGTCGCCAAGTTCTTCGGCGGCATGGAGCGCGTGAGTCAGTTCGCTTCCACTGGCGATCAGGATGACGTCCAGATCGTCTTTTTCCTCACGGGCGATGTAGCCTCCCATGAAGACTCCTTTGCGACGGGAATTTACGGCAATATCGTTTTGTGTTGGGACAGACTGGCGCGTCAGAAACAGGGCAGTGGGACCGTCCTGTCGTTCCAGCATGGCGGCAAAGGCTCCGGCTGTTTCTTCGGGGTCCGCGGGGCGAATCACATCGAGGTTCGGGATGACCCGCAGACCGCTGACCGTTTCGACGGGTTGGTGAGTGGGCCCGTCCTCACCGACGCCAACGGAGTCATGAGTCAAAATGTAGCCAACAGGCAAACCGGCCAGCGCCGCCAGTCGGATCGCCGGGCGCATATAGTCGGCGAACACGGCAAAAGTGGCGCCGGTAGGTCGGAAAATCCCGTCGTAGGCAATTCCATTGCAGATGGCGCCCATCGCGTGCTCTCGAATTCCGAACCAGATATTGCGGCCTCCGTAGTTGTCGCTTCCAAAGTCACCACCGGATTGAATGTAATTTTTCGTTGAGCTATAGAGGTCGGCACTTCCGGTGATTAGTTGAGGAATCGCTTCAGCCACCGCCTGCATGATTTCGCCGCCAGCGGCGCGGGTTGCATTGGTATAGGCAGAATCGAATTCCGGGATGAGACCGGGCAGATCTTCCGGGAGCCGACCTTCCATGCCGTCATCAAGTTCTGTCGCCAGCCTGGAGTTGTCGGATTTCCAGGCAGAGAAGGTATCCTCCCACTCGGAATATGCCTTTTGCAGCTTCGCCCTGTGACCGGCGAACCAGCTTTTGGTTTCGTCTGAAACGGAGAAGGCTTCTTCCGGAAGACCGAGCCCCTTCCGCGCTGATTCGGCAAATTTTGCGCCGCCTTCACCGTGCCCCGCTGCCGTTCCCGCCACTTCCGGAATGCCACGGGCGATTTCCGTTCGGGCCTCAATTAATGTGGGCCGTCCCTCGCTGTTGTTCCGGGCCTTGGTGAAGGCTTCAAGGAAAGCATCCATATCGTGTCCGTTGATCTTCACTGCATTCCAACCCAACGCCTCGAAGCGTTTGCGGGTATCGGCGCTTTGAGTGACTTTGGCCATGGCGTCGAGAGTCACATCGTTGGAATCATAGATCAGGATGAGGTTGTCGAGCTTGTTATGTCCCGCAAAGGCAGCTGCCTCCGCCGATATGCCCTCCTGGAGGCAGCCATCACCGGCGAGACAAACGATTCTCTGATCAAAAATCGGATGTTCAGCCGTATTGAACCTGGCGGCCGCCATCTTTGCCGAGAGCGCATAGCCCACCGCATTGCCGATTCCCTGACCCAGCGGCCCGGTGGTGGCTTCCACGCCGGGGGTTTCCCCGAACTCGGGATGGCCGGGTGTCATGGAATGCAGTTGGCGAAAATTTTTGATCTGGTCCAGCGGGAGATCGTAGCCCGAGATGTGCAGCCACGAATAGAGGAACATGCTGCCGTGCCCTCCCGAAAGGATGAATCGGTCGCGGTTGAGCCATTTCGGATGATCGGGGTCGTATCGCAAGGCATGGCCGAAAAGAACTGCTCCCATTTCCGCACAACCGAGCGGCAGGCCCAGATGACCAGAGCTACAGGAGGCAATGGCATCGATGGCAAGACCACGTGATTCATTAGCGGCCCGTGAAAGGATGGAATGGTTCAACTGGCTCATGGAAATTGAAAAATAGTCAATCGCGCCCATACTTGGCGAAGAAGAGCTGCTTCGCAAGAGGGGATTTGGTGGCGATATTGCAAAATCCCGGATGACAGCGGCCCTTTTCATTGCATTATAGCCCCACAACTATGTCTGAAAATACCAAATCCAGCGGCGGGAGGCAGGTTTTAAAAATGGGTCTGCCCAAGGGGAGCCTTTCCCAGCCCACACTCGATCTTTTTGAAAAAGCGGGTTTCAACATTCACGGTGCATCCCGATCTTACCGGCCCTCCATCGACGATTCCGAGATCGAAATCCGGCTCATCCGGGCCCAGGAAATCGGGCGCTATGTGGACCATGGATTTCTCGATTGTGGTATTACCGGGAAAGACTGGATCGCGGAGAACGGGGCGGATGTTCATGTGGTCTGCGACCTGCGTTACAGCAAGGCAACGTCCAACCCGACTCGCTGGGTTCTCGTGGTCCCGGAAGACTCTCCCATTCAAAGCGTCAAAGATCTTGAGGGCAAACGCATTGCAGCGGAAGCCATCGGAATTGTGGAGAAGTATTTGGCTGACAACGGGGTGAGCGCCGAGGTGGAATTCAGTTGGGGCGCCACCGAGGTGAAAGTGCCCGATTTGGTCGATGCCATCGTGGACATCACCGAAACAGGCTCATCACTCCGGGCCAATAATCTGCGGATTGTGGACGTCTTGATGGAGAGTTACCCCCAGTTCGTTGTGAAAAAAGAAAGTTGGGCCGACCAATGGAAACGCAGAAAAATTGAACGCCTCGCTGTTCTTCTGGAGGGGGCGCTGAAAGCCCGCGACATGGTTGGTTTGAAAATGAACGTTCCGAAGGAGAAACTGGATGCCGTTTTGGGCTGTCTGCCGTCGCTGCAAAAGCCGACCGTTTCCCGGCTCAGTCAGGAAGGATGGGTCGCCATTGAAATCGTGAGCGACGAGAAAGAAGTGCGGAGTCTGATCCCCGAGCTGAAAGAACTGGGAGCGAAAGGAATTATTGAATACCCCTTGAATAAAGTGATCGATTGACCGATACTCGCGCCCCGATGCCCGGGAGCATTGGATTTTGAACTGAATTAATTTGCAAAAATATGGGATCCCTTAAAAAGAAAAGGAAGACCAAGATTAACAAGCACAAGCGACAGAAACGCATGAAGGCCAACCGCCACAAGAAGCGTTTGCGTTACAAGAGCTAACAGTTAAACTGGTGGAATGAGAGCATTGCAGCAGGGTGGCACTGAGCCGCTGGATCGGAAGGATCGCTGCTGCTTTGTTGTGTACGGTTTTTTGATGGCTGCCTCTGTGGTGGGGGCGACCCCGTCCGCGGCCGCTTCCCGAGATCTGGAGGAATTCGCCCAGGTTTATGTGAATCAATATCACGAACCCGATCCGGCCCTTCTTTTGTCCAAAAAAGGCAAAGACAGGAGCCGCGCTCTGGCCTATTACGCCATCGGTCGGAAGTTGGAAAATCAGGGCCGGACGGACGACGCCATAGAATCCTATCTCAAGGTCCTGCAACTGGACGACAATGCCCAGGCTCTCTCGCGCAAGACAGCTCACTTGCTGGCGAGAAACGGTCAGCAGGAGAAGGCCTTCCAGTTGTTGGAGGCAAATCTGGCGAAGCATCCCGACGAGGCATTTCCCTATATTTCGCTGTCGGAATTTTTGGCAACCTATTATTCGGCGGACCCGGCGAAACAGGACAGAGCCGTGGAAATCATCGAATCGGCCGTGAAAAAATTTCCCGACGAACCCGCGGTGTATGAGCGCGTCGTGCAGTTGTATCTTGTGGCCAATCGGAAAGACGATGCCAGAGCCGTCATCGATGCCGCACGGAAAAGGCATCAATCTGACCCTCACTATTGGTTGCGCCTCGGAATCTTGGCTGCGCGGGTCTGGCCCATCCAGTTGAATGCGAAAAACAATGAACCGGTCGTATTGAACGAGTTTTTTCAAAAAGCACTCTCCCATGCCGGTGGTGACGAGACGGTCATGGAGCAGAGCGCGGATTTCTTCCGATCGACCAAGCAGTTTGAACTGGCCAAGCCGGTCTATCAGGATATTATCAAGGACCATCCCGATCTGCTGGACGTCCGGAAAAAACTGGCTCTCACTTATGCCGGATTGCAGGATGAAAGCCATCTGATCGAGACTTTGGAGGGAATTGTGGAGATTGATCCGGAGAACGCGGAAACCCACCGGGAGATTGCCCAGATTTATCTGAAGCGGGGTGATACTTCCCTTGCCATTCCGCATCTGAAAGCAGTCCTGCGAATCAACCGGGAAGGCGCTCAGGCTTATCTGGCCCTTGCCGCTCTGATGGTTCGACCCAAAGAGGGCAAAAAAATCGATCCGAAAATGGCGGATGAAGCCGTCCACTTTCTCGATCATGCCGCCTATCTTTTTCCGGATTCCCCGGACTTTCCCAACTTCGCTGCGCGAATCCTGAGGGCGACGGAAAAGTGGAGTGAAGCGGTCAAAAAAACTGAAATTGCCCTCAAACTGGCGGAGAAGAATAAGCCGGAAATATTTAATGAAGATTTTTACTTCGGGTTCGCTGCTTCCGTGGAGCGATCAGGAGATATTCCCAGGGCGGAAAAATTGTTCCGGAAGACAATCGAGCTGATCAACAAAAATCAGCCGGAGACCGATCCCAATCACACCTATCAGAAATTTGTTGCTCAGACTTACAATTATCTCGGATACATGTGGCTGGAAAATGACATGAACATTGATGAGGCTGGCGAGATGATCAAAACCGCCGTGGATCTCGATCCGGATTCCGGCGCCATCGCGGACAGTATCGGATGGTTCCATTTTAAAAAGGGACGCTACGCCGAAGCCAAAAAGGAACTCCTCCGGGCCGAAAAACTGACCGAGAATCCGGACGGCGTCATTTACGATCACATCGGAAGAACGCTTTTCAAAAACGGAGAGACAGCCCGGGCGGTCGATTATATGGAGAAAGCGGTTCAGTTAGAGCCGAAAAAGAAGGAATTCATGGATCGCCTGAAGCAGTTTCAGAAAAGGTTGAAAGAAGAGCCAAAGGCGCCTGCCACCGAGTCGGCCGCCACCGCCAAGCCGAAGCAGGCGATAGCGTCTGAGAAATCCGCCCAATCCGCTCAATAACTCCTGGCGAAGATCACACGGCCCCCGGCAGCCTGGCCCGTGAGAATACAGCGTCCTCCCGGTGCACCGCGCAGTTCGGGGTCATCGGGAATGCAGCGGACCGTTACTTTGAGTTCTTTCTGGAGGGTCTCTTCGTCCCCGGCATCTCCAGCCCAGTTTACCAGGGCGAATCCTCCCTGAGAATCGGTTTCATCGCGGGCCTCTGCCCTGAAAAAGCTCCGGAACTCTTCCATGGAATCAATTTCCACCGTGTTTTCATCACGAAACGCCTTGGCTCGATTCAGTAAATTGTCCTGAATGGATTGCAGAATGGCCGCCAGCCCGGAAACCACTTCGGCCACAGGAAGAAAATCCTTTTCGTTGGCAGCCCGATCGCGTCGGGAAAGTGCCACGGAACCTTTCTCCAAATCACGAGGGCCGATCTCAATCCTGACAGGAACCCCTTTCTTGATCCACTCCCATTTTTTGATGCCTCCTCCGAGATCGCGTTTGTCGATTTCCACTGACAGATGTTCCCCGTGAAAAGATTGCGCTCTCAGGTCCGATGCCAGCTTTTGGCAGGCGCTGATGACCGCCTCTTCGTGTTCCGGTCGGGGGATGACCGGTAGGATAACGATCTGCGTTGAAGCCACCCTGGGGGGCAGAATCATTCCGTCGTCATCCGCATGGGCCATGAGCAATGTGCCGATGAGTCGGGTGCTGACGCCCCAGCTCGTAGTCCAGGCAAGCTCCCGTTTGCCCTCTTTCCCCTCGAAATCAATATGGGCGGCTCGAGAGAAATTCTGTCCCAGAAAATGAGAAGTCCCGGCCTGAATCGCCTTGCGATCCTGAACCATGGCTTCCACCGTAAAAGTATTCAGTGCGCCGGGGAATCGTTCCGCCTCGGTCTTCTCTCCCGCGATCACGGGAATCGCGAGGTGTTCTCTCAGGAATGTTTCGTAAACGCCATGCATCAATCTGGTTTCCTCCATGGCTTCGGCGGCTGTTTCATGAGCGGTGTGGCCCTCCTGCCAGAGAAATTCCGCCGTGCGAAGAAACAACCTCGGGCGCATTTCCCACCGCATCACGTTGGCCCATTGATTGATCAGCAAGGGCAAATCCCGATAACTTTGTATCCAGCGGGAAAAGGCCGCCCCAATGATCGTTTCCGACGTGGGACGCACGACGTAGGGCTCGGACAGTTTGCCCGAGGGGATCATCTTGCCATCACGCAGCTCCAGACGATGGTGGGTGACAACGGCACATTCCGTTGCAAAACCTTTCACGTGGGCGGCTTCTTTTTCCAGATAACTCACGGGAATCAAAAGAGGAAAATAAGCATTTTTATGGCCCGTTTCCTTAAACATTTGATCCAGTTGTTTCTGGATCATTTCCCAGAGGCCGTAGCCCCAGGGTTGAATCACCATGCAACCCCTGACTTCCGAGTTTTCGGCAAGTTCCGCCGCCCGGATGACCTGCTGATACCATTCCGGGAAATTTTCACTTCGAGTCGGAGAGATTGCGTTCTTCTGTGCTTTAGCCATGAGGCTTGGAAAATAGCCGCGCCCCAACGATTTTCCAGCAGGGACTTGGGGTTTTGCATCAATCCGTGATCCAAGGAGAAGGCCCGCCCTCCGCCCGCTTCATTCCGACCCCACAGGGTTCAGTCCCCGACCCAACAGGGTGGGGAGCCCACCCACCGCTCCGAAATCCCCTCGTTTGACTCCGGTCGAAAAACTGTCAGCGTATCCTCATGTCATCCGAAGCAGCAGATACTGAATGGTCGGAAAAGATTCGGATTCAATATCTTTCGGAAGCGGCCAATCAGTTCGTGATCCACGGAAACGTGAACGACCGAATCATGATCCGGGGTGGAAAAAAAGCCGGTCTCGGGAATTTGACCGATTTTCTCACGGATGTGCAATTAAAGAAATTTGACCTGGTTCTGAGTTACGAACTTGGCGCCGGGTTGAAAGTGGAAAGAGGCGCTGAATTTTTCAGAAAGTTGCGCTTTTCCGACGAACTTCCCAAGGATCCGGTGCAGGCCATAGCCTATCTGGATCAGTTTCTGCGGTACTGCGTAAATCTTCGCCACTTGAAGCCGGGAGTTTCCAGCGGTGTGAAACTGAAGGGAGTGGAGCAATCCCTGGCCGGTAGAAACTACGATGTGGCAGTGATCATCAAATCGGCTGAACTGGTTTTTCCCATTTCCAAACAGACCCGCGACTATCAGCTCAACTCCATGGCCGCCATCGTCCGTTCCTGGTCCCATGAGACTTATTTTCTCGAGCAGAACCTTTCCGTTTTTCTGGTGACGGAAAACCTGAATGATCTCAATCACCTTCTGGCCGCCAATCCGAGAACAGCTCTGATCTCCTGCTAAATGCCCTCAGTGGCCACCCTGGAAAGGGCGTTCCAGTATTTTGTGAAAAAATTTCCCAAAGCATTGGAGAATTTTTCCGCTAAGGCGGAGTTTCCCGCTGAGCGCCTGGCGGGGGCCAGTTTGAGTTCAATAGAAAGGCTACTCAAGATCAGGGAATTCGAACAGCGCCCCCTGGTCGGGGATGACCTCTCAGATTTGAAGAAAAACCTGGTGGAGCAGGACGCGCAGGGATTGATCGAGTTCCTCGAACCAAGCAGGACGCTGGATGACGTTTACGGTCATGAGTCCGTGAAAAACTGGATCAGGCAGGACACGGAACTCTGGCGGCAGGGTGATACCGGGGCCATGCCAATGGGTTATCTCTTGTGTGGTCCGGTGGGCACGGGAAAAACCTATCTCGTGGAATGTCTCGCCGGGGAGGCCGGAGTTCCTGTTGTGAAAATGAGAAACTTTCGTGACCGATGGGTGGGAAGCACGGAGGGGAATCTGGAGCGTATTTTTCATCTGCTCCATGCGCTGGGCCGCTGCATCGTTTTTATCGACGAAGCCGATCAGGCCCTCGGCAGCAGGGACTCGGGCTCGGGTGATTCGGGAGTGTCCGGCAGAGTGTATTCGATGATGGCCAAAGAAATGAGTGACACCAACAACCGGGGAAAGATTCTCTGGATCCTGGCATCGAGCCGACCGGATTTGATCGAGGTTGATCTGAAACGGCCCGGTCGGGTTGATGTCAAAATCCCCCTGTTCCCGGCTCACGAACCGGGTGACTGCTACCGCCTTATTCGTGCTCTCGGTGGAAAGCACCATCTTTCGCTTCCCGAAAAATGTCCGGAAAATGTGTTGGACATGATTCCGGAGACCGTGACCCCCGGCGGGGCGGAATCCATTGCCATCAAGGTGTATCGGATTGTGAAAACCAAGTCAGTTGATCCCGTCGAGGCGTTGCGGGACTGCCTGGATGAATACCAGAATCCAATCGCCAAAGACATCATGGATTTTCAAATTGGATTAGCCGTAAGGGAAGCCAGTGATCTGGATTTCGTGCCCCAGGTGTATCGTGATTTGGCCTCCGGCTGACCTGTGTCTGGTTTGAAAATTCTCCCCGAAGCGGGGTCCCCCGCGAATCTTCACCCATGGTCTCCCAAGCTGGCCGGATCCTGCCAAAGGAAAACAGGAGTCCTGTCCCCGGGGATCTGAGCGCAAAGGGCTACTGGGGATCGTTTATTCCTTCGGCAAAGAGGAATATGGACTCACCATCCTGCCGATTCAGTTGATTTGTGGAAGCTGAAGTTCGGATTACTTTTTTTTGGCGCCTGCCTGGCAGCGTCACGGCTTACCGGGTGGTGGCCATCCGTTTTTCCACAGTCCCGTAGGACAGCGCCATGGGTTTCTTGAAGAGAGCGTTGCTCTTCAACCCTTTCCCGGCCAGAGTTGCATTGACGGGAATGACGAGAGTGTCATTACCAGAATCATACCGAGGCGCCCACAGCCGATGATTTTCAGCGCTGGTGACTTTTATTCTTCATTCGTTTCCTGTTCCAGGATGCTCGACCTGACAGGCCACTTGGTTTTGATCAAGCGGAAAATGTTTGTTTTGGTCCGGACCGGGAGACCCGATGGGAGAATGAGCTTCGCTGCGATTTATTGCGCCCTTCCCCTTGCATTTTTGAAAAACGGGCGTTTAATGCGCCTCCGCTTTTTTGCCGTCAGAAAATTAGAACAACAGGGAGAGGAAAAGCGCTGACAACTATCTGACGCGTTCTTCCGAAAACAACCGGCATTTCTGCCCAAAGAGTGCCCTGAAACAATGTCCAACGAATTACTTACCGAACTCGTCGAGGCCGGAGTCCACTTCGGTCACCAGTCAAGCAAGTGGAACCCCAGAATGCGGCCCTATCTCCTGGGGAAAAAGCATGGTGTCCACCTGATCAATGTGGAAAAAACCGCCGAACAGATAAACGCGGGCAGCCAATTTATGGTGGATCTCGTGAGCAAAGGCAAAAAAATTCTCTTTGTTGGATGTAAACGCCAGGCTCAGGAAGCCATTCGAGAAGCCGCCGAGGCGACCGGACAGTTTTTTGTAAATCATCGCTGGCTCGGTGGGACCTTAACCAATCTGGAAACCGTTCGCCGCAGTGTGGGGCGTCTTGAATATCTTGAGAATCTGGAAAAATCTCCGGATTTCAAAAAAATGAGCAAAAAGGAGATCGCTTCACTGAATCGGGAAAAGAACAAACTTTTCCTGCGCCTTTCAGGCATTCGCAAGATGAGCCGTCAGCCGGATGCCGTTGTGATCGTGGATTCCGCCCGTGAATACAACGCCATCAATGAGGCCCGGAAACTCAAGATCCCCATTGTGGCGATGGTGGATTCCAATGCTGACCCGGATATCATCCAGTATCCAGTCGTCTCTAATGACGATGCGATTCGTTCCATTCGGGTTGTTTTGGAAAAATTAATTGAACCCGTGCTGGCCGCGAATCCGCAGTAGCCCGGCCTGTTTTTACTTCCCATTTCAGAGAGCCTCATCTTTTGACCCTATTTTTACGTTATGGCTGAAATCACCGTGGAACTTATCAAATCCCTTCGCGACAAAACCAGCGCGGGGATGATGGATTGTAAAGCTGCTTTGCGGGAGTCGGGCGGCGACATCGCGGAAGCCGAGACGATTCTCCGTAAGAAAGGAATCTCCGATGCGGAAAAGCGATCAGGCCGGGTTGCCAAGGAAGGTCTGATCGCCTCCCGCATCGACGATTCCGCCAAGACCGGGGTGTTGGTCGAAGTCAACTGCGAGACCGATTTTGTCGCAAAGAACGAAAATTTTCGGAGTTTCGTGGAATCAATCATCGATCATATTTTCGAGAGTGGCGGCGCCGATTCCCTGGACGAGTTGCTGGCCCAACCGTTTGCGAAAAGCTCCTCTGAAACTTTGGACGAATTTATCAAAAGCAAGGTGGGGCAGCTTGGGGAAAACATGGGTTTGGCCCGCTTTGCCCGCTTCGTCCTGGATGGTGAAGGCGTCACCGCGTCCTACATCCACATGCAGGGCCGTATCGGAGTTCTCGTAGAGGTTGCCTGTGGAAAACCTGAGACGGTCAAAAATGAAACGTTCCGTGAATTCGTCAAAGATCTCACCCTTCACATTGCCGCCGCCCAGCCTCTGTGCATCACTCGGGATCAAGTGCCTGCTGCCAAAGTGGAATCGGAAAAGGATATTTTTCGTGAGCAGATGAAAGACAAACCCGCCAATATCATTGAAAAGATTCTGGAGGGGAAAATGAACAAATTTTACAGTACGAACTGTTTGATGGAGCAGGGTTTTATTAAAGATACCGAAAAAACGATTGGTGAATTAATCGGTCAAGTCGTTTCAGAAACGGGTGATACCATCTCCGTAACGCGCTTCGAGCGTTACGCTGTCGGAGAAGAGTTGGGATAAAGAGGATCATCTCGCGAAGATCACCCGCCGATGGCAGGCGGGGCGCCTGATGGCGGCAGGCGACCCACAATGTCGGCAGGCGTTTCCTGTTTTTCAGGATTCGCATTTTCCAACAAAACCGGACCCTGGAATATCGGGATTGACTCCCAACTGCCGGACCTGGGGCAGCTTGGTTCCTCTCCTTTACACGATTTTCTACCCGCCCTCCTTCGCCAAATCCTCACAGCCTTTGATATCCAGTTTACCGGACGAGAGGATCGGGATTTCCGCAACATCGATAATTTTTTTTGGAATCCACAAGGCCGGGACGCCCTCGTCAAGAAGCTTTGTCCGCAGGTCCGCCGGACCGATATCCGGATCTGTGCTCAGAAGAATCAAAGCCTCGCCCTTGGCCTCATCCGGCACTTCGATGACGGCAATTTTGCGTTCGTCATCCTTGAATTTCATGACCTTGTTGATGAGGGTCTCGATTGTCTCATGCGGCACCATTTCGCCGCCGATTTTCGAAAATCGGGAAAGCCTCCCCCTGATAAACAAAAATCCGTCGTCGTCAACGTGTCCGATGTCCCCGGTCATGAACCAGTCGCCGTGTTTGACCTTCGCCGTTTTTTCCGGCTCGTTGAGGTAACCCTCAAAAATGTTGGCCCCGCGGAGCCAGATCATTCCGTCCTTGTGAAGGGGACGAGGCTCGCCGGTATCCGGGTCCGTGATTCGAACGGCCATTCCCGGAATGAAGAGCCCCACCGATCCCGGCCGATTGTTGGGCAGAACAGGAGTTCCGTCGCCGAGGTGTTCCGGCTCTTCGTCGGGCAAATTGACATTGCTGACTGGAGATGTCTCTGTAAGGCCATAACCTTCAAGCACTTCTTTTCCAAAGCGCCTCTTGAAGGATTTTGCTACTTTTTGAGGCAGTTTTTCAGCGCCGGTGATCACCAGTTTGACTGATTGAAGCTGATCTTTTTTCGCCCGGCGAAGATAACCCCGCAGGAATGTGGGAGTCGCCAGAATCAGGCTGATGGAATGCTTTTCGATGAGTTCGGCGAGTTTGGGCACATCGAGCGGGTTGGGATAGGTCACCAGATTGATTCCGTCGAGTATGGGATACCACATCGTCACCGTGCAGCCGAAACTGTGAAATAATGGGAGGCAACCCAAAACGCGGTCGCTCGATTTCAAAGAGAGTCGGCACCCGAACTGGTTCGTGTTAGCCAGGACATTTCGATGGGAAAGAATGACCCCTTTTGGAGCACCGGAGCTGCCACTGGTGAATAGCAGGACCGCCTCCTCCGCTCCTCCCTTTTTGGGCAATCCAAGAAGGGCAGTCAGAATGTTGGCCGAGAGAATCTTTGATAACGCCAGCCACAGAACAATTTTGAGCTTCAGGGTGGGCAGAATGCGGTCGAGAAGAATCAACTGCTTGTTCGGTGGCCATTTGAATTGCGGCAACTTTCGAATGAAAGGGTCAGCGGTGATAAACTTGTCCAGATCAGCCTGGGCTATGCAGGAATCCACTGCGGCATCGCCAGCGGTAAAGTTCAAGTTTACCGGGATTTTTCCGGCAAACAGAACCGCCAAATTGGCAGCGAGACCGCCTTTCCCGGGCGGTAGCAGAATACCAACCCGTCTTTTAGCCGTTTCCTTCTTGATGAATTTTGAGAGTGCGATGGCAACCGCGAGCAATTTGTCGAAGCGCAATACGGAATCATCCACCCCATCAATGACCTTGGTTGTGGCGCCGTGTTTTTTCAGACCGCGGATCAGCTCATAGGCCAGATGGCTCTTTAGAACCGGTCGGTGAGAAAATGCGACTTCCCCGGCTATCAGGAGATTTTCGGTAAAGTTCGCCAGATTGGCACTCTCGCGTTCCAGCAATTTGCCGAAGGAAAGGACCAGCCGTTCGATGTCACGGCGATTCTCCACCTCCAATCCGGTTTCTTCCGGATGATCGATATACAGCGGCAAAAGCGGGGCGCCCGAGGTGGTGAGAAAACGCAGGATTCGTGATGGAATTTCAACTGTCTGCCCCATCCTGACGAAGGCGGCGCCGGGGACAAAAACAGCCACCCAGTCTTCGGCGATGGACTTGTGCAATTCCCGCTTGAACACATCGCGAGTCGATTCGTCACAGGAAAATTCCAGGGCGTGGACGTCGGGTTTGTCCAGATGAGCCTGAAGCATCGGGTTGTAATCCAGATCCCGCTCAATCAAATACAGAATACTCCTCCCTTCGAGCAGTTTTTCCAGATTCAACAAGTCTCCAAATGGCAGTCGGTTGGGGAGAATTAACACTCCTCCGTCCGGAATGTTTTCCTCTCCATGGAGTTCCAGTTTGTCGGATGATTTGGCCATAGATTTTGATTTTAGGCTCTTCTGAGGGAAACACACTCACCTTCCGCCATTCTCCCGTTAAAAAAACCTCAGGTTTTGCTTTTAGTCTAAGGCTTTACGTATATAAAACACAGAATCATGTCCGAAAGCAAAAACGAAATAAAACACGAAAAACTGGATCCCGTTCATTATTGGCGGGAAAACTTAAAATGGGTAGGCGCCCTGCTGGTGGTCTGGTTTCTTGTTTCCTTCGGGTGCGGGATTCTATGGGTCGATCAGCTGAACCAGTTTCATTTGGGCGGGTTTCAACTCGGTTTCTGGTTTGCCCAACAGGGCAGCATTTATGTCTTTGTTGTGCTGATCGCCATTTACGTTCGGTTGATGAAACGACTGGACAAAAAATTTACTTCCGGGGACTGAGGAGACCTCCGCGAGCCAAACAAATCAGTTTTTTCACTGAAACCTTTTCTTATGGACCTTCATTACTGGACCTACCTCATTGTGGGCCTCACTTTTGCGCTCTACCTCGGCATTGCGATTTGGGCGAAAGCGTCGACGACCGGTGACTTTTACATTGCCGGGAAAGGGGTGCCCGCCCTTGCCAACGGTATGGCCACCGCCGCCGACTGGATGTCGGCTGCCTCCTTTCTCGGCATGGCCGGGTTAATTTCATTCGCCGGTTACGACGGCTCCGTTTACCTGATGGGATGGACTGGCGGATACGTGTTGCTGGCCCTGTTGCTGGCACCCTATTTACGAAAATTCGGGCACTTCACGGTTCCCGATTTTGTCGGTGATCGTTACTACTCCAAAACCGCCCGGGTTGTGGCACTGTTCTGTGCCATCTTCATTTCCTTTACCTACGTGTGCGGCCAGATGCGCGGAGTTGGGATCGTATTTTCCAAATTTCTCGAAGTACCCATTTTCTGGGGGGTCCTCATCGGGATGGGCATCGTCTTTTTCTATGCCGTACTCGGCGGGATGAAGGGCATCACCTACACGCAGGTGGCCCAGTATTGCGTGCTCATTTTTGCCTTTACGGTTCCCGCGATTTTCATTTCTCTGATGCTCACCGGGAATCCCGTTCCGCAACTTGGTTTTGGAGGTCATGTCGTTGGGGAACCGGGCGTCTATCTGCTCGATAAACTGGATGGCCTGAGTAAAGAACTCGGTTTCAACTCCTATACCGGGGGGATCAAACCCAAAATGGACATGTTCTGCATCACCATGGCGCTCATGGTCGGGACCGCCGGTCTGCCGCATGTCATTATCCGGTTTTATACCGTGAAAAAAGTCTCCGCTGCCCGGGTTTCGGCCTTTTGGGCCTTGCTTTTCATTGCTGTTCTCTACACCACGGCCCCTGCCATTGCCGTGTTCGCCCGTACCAATTTGCTGACCACAATTCCCAATCAGTCCTATGGGGACGCTCCTGAGTGGTTCAAGAAATGGGAAAGTGCCGACCTGATCGCCTGGCAGGATAAAAATAAGGATGGAAAAATTCAATACACCCAAGGTGCGGCCTTTGCCGGGAAACCCGTTTTCCTGGGAAGCGACCACCGGGGAAAGAGTGGGGAGCGCTTGCTGGCCAATGTCCCCACGGAAGGGGCCAACGAGTTGTTCGTCGATAAAGACATCATGGTATTGGCCAACCCGGAGATTGCGCAGCTCCCCAACTGGGTCATCGCCCTCGTCGCCGCGGGAGGGCTTGCCGCTGCCCTGTCGACGGCAGCCGGACTGCTTCTCGTGATTTCCACCTCCGTTGCGCACGATTTGGTGAAAAAAACCATCGATCCCAATATGAGCGAAAAAGAGGAACTCATCGTGGCCCGTCTTGCCGCTGCCATTGCCGTCCTGATCGCCGGGTATTTCGGTCTGAACCCGCCCGACTACGTCGCCGCCATCGTGGCATTCGCTTTTGGACTGGCGGCCTCATCATTTTTCCCCGTCATCATTCTCGGCATTTTTTGCAGACGAATGAACCGGGAGGGCGCCATCAGCGGAATGATTGCCGGAATTTTGTTCACGGCAGCCTACATCGTTTTCTTCAAGTTCATCCGAACCGATCTCAACGTAAAAGATAATTGGCTCTTCGGCATTTCACCGGAAGGAATCGGCACTATCGGGATGCTGTTGAACTTTGCCGTGGCCTTTATAGTCTCCGCTTTTACACCGAAGCCCCCGCGGGAAATTTATGACCTGGTCAACTGCGTTCGACTGCCGGAACAGGAAGGCGAAGAACTGGATGTTGTGGAACATTAAGGGGTGGAGTCAACAGGGTTGACTCAGGCACTCAACCCTGTCTGGTCAGGTGGAAGAAGCAGGAAACCAGGACCCATTTCCATGAGTCAGCTCACCATTATAGATCATCCAATCATCCGGGAGCGATTATCGACGGTTCGCTCGGTTGAGACGGGCTCGGCGCCGTTTCGGAGCGCCATGCATGACATCGCGAGGCTGATGTGTTTTGAGGTGACTCGTGATCTGGAGACGGAGACCATTCCCATTGAGACCCCGCTGATTCAGACGGAAGGACATCGTTTGCATCGTCCCGTCGTTCTTGTGCCGATTCTCCGGGCCGGGATGGGCTTGTTGCGGGGGTTTTCAGAAATTCTGGCGGAAGCAACGGTGGGCTTCATCGGCATCTATCGAGATGAAGAAACGATGGAGCCTCACCGTTATTATTGCAAAATGCCGCCGGGGATTGAGGAGGCCGATGTGATCCTGATTGATCCCATGCTGGCGACGGGAAACAGCGGAGCCGACGCCGTTGACCAGATCAAAGCAGAGGGTGCGACCCGCATTCGGTTTGTCTGTCTCATTGCCGCTCCGCAGGGGGTGGAAACATTTTCAAAACGTCATCCGGATGTTCCGGTATTCGCGGCATCCCGTGACGAACGCTTAAACGATCAATGCTTCATTGTGCCGGGTTTGGGAGATGCGGGAGACCGCTATTTCGGAACCTGACCCGAATCGTTCGAATCGTTCGACCACTTTTCTGCCGCGACTTGCTGGGAGGCGGGTTCCGAAGCCAGTCAGGATTCGATGTCGAGATTGCGTTTCTGGCACCAGATGATGGCGGGCAGATAATGGCTCATCGCAGCTTTTCGATTCCATCGACAGGCCAGCGGCCATGACTGTTGTATTCCGAAACCGCTGGCGAGACATCTGCCATACTGGTGCATGGACCGGACATCTCCAAGTTCGGCAGCCTTCTGAAAAAGCCGTGCCGCGGCCAGCGGATTTTGGGAGACGCCGCGTCCACTGGCATGGCAAAGGGCGAGATGAAACATGGCGCCGGGGTTGCCTTTCTCAGCCGAGGAAGCGAGCCACTGAATCCCTTTTGAAGGATTTTTCCGGACACCCTTGCCACTGATCAGACTGATCCCCAGAAGTTCCTGTGATGTTGAATGACCGGCGGCGGCGCTCTCCCGCAGAAGCGCGATGGCGTCATTTTTTGGGAGTTCTGAAATATCGCCTGACAGGATTCCTTCGGCAAGGAGAAAGCGGGCATCCTGATCCCCGGTTTCAGCGGCTTTCTCCAACCATTTGATTCCTGCTTTTTTATCGACAGGCAGTTGCTTCCCCTTCCAGAACAGCAGTCCCAGGATGCGCATGGCAGCCGGGTTCTGATCTTTGAGGGCAGCTATCGCCAATTTTCGCAACCCTTCCGTCCGATCACGGCGCAGGGAATATTCCGCCAGGAGAGGAAACGATAGAGAAGGTCCGCTTGGCAGCTCATTTCCTTGCAAAGGGCAGTTTTTCATCCACGCCTCAAGAGCTGTTTTCAGTGACTCCCGGGCAGCGGAGTGATCGCCGGAGTGGCTTTGAAGGGCGAGGAGCGAAAAGCTCACGGCGTCTGAGTAGAGCTTGCTTTTCATCGCCTCGGCGGCTGATTGGAGGGCTGCCGCAGTGTCAGATTCATCCAGTAGGACGGGAGGAGACGAACGTTTCTGCTTCGCAAAAGTGCCTCCGAAGGGTTCCATCGGGTCGATAGGATCGAATGGATTGATGGATTCCAGTCTTTCGACATAATCGCATACAGGGAAGCTGAGGCGGTCAGCTGTGTCCGCGGGAAACGGTCCTCGCCGACTGGCCCGGACGTGGGCTGTGGATCCGAATACCGCGGCACTGATCAAACCCAGCATCACGGCGCCAAGCCAAAACGATGAATTAGGCGAACCTTTATCGTCTGGCTCGGGTGCTGCATCTGCTTCGGCGTCCTCCGAAGCCACTGATTCCGCCTCCGGATGTCGCCCTACCTTGACGGTGTCAAAAGCGAAAGTGGGAATTTTAAAGGGGAGTTTGAACTTTTTCGATTTTTTGGGCGCCGCCGTTTCAGGTGGTTCATGGGCTTGAGTCGTGCTTTTTTCCGGGGACGGTTCGTCATCGGGAAGCTCGGCTTGAGCCGGTGTTGTTTCCGCGTGGTCCGTTTCCTGAGCGATCGGCTCCTTACTTTGCTCGTCCTTTTCGTGGGGAATTTCCTCCTTGTGATCCACATCCGGCTCCTGTGCCGTTGGCCCCTCGCCGATTACGGTGTCTTTGATTGTTTCATCGATTTCAATCAATTCCTCATACAGCGTCTCACCCAGTATTTCGCGAAGTTCAGAAGGGCCCACGGCGTCCTGAGAATCAGAATCGTCGGAATGTTTGGATGTCGTTTTGCCCTTCGGGGTCTGCCTCGTTTGCTTGCGGGATTTTTTGGCTGAAACAGCGGGCTTGTCTTGGTGCGGGATATTTTCTAATTCCAAAAGAAGTGATTGGGTGCAGGAGGCAGGAGATTGAATCAGTTGTTTTCGAAACGTGTCCATGCGGCGGGCGGCGTGTTCACTCACGTTTTCAATTGCCGTCACAGGCTCGTTCCAATCCAGTGACTTGCCGGTAAGGAGATACCAAAGCAGATAGAGGAGGACCGATGAGCGGCGTGGCCCGGCATATTTTTTTCTCTCTGGCTCATTGCAAAGTCGCAAAAGGGACTCCGGCAGATTGACGCCGTCCAGCAGGGAGGCGGTCGTTTGATGGAGCCGCAGTCGCAGCGGGATATTTTTCCAGAGAGATTTCCCCTTTCTCCGCATGAGCCTGACGGCGCCCCTGCCGGTGGATGTCCCGGTAACGGCAAAAACACCGGAGGGTGGCAGCCACCAAATCGGTATGGATGCGGCATTGGATTCCAGGGCATCAATGGTGCTGGCGATCCGGTGAGACAAAACAAGTGCATGAGGAATCTCCAGAGGACCATGGTAGCCCACCAGTTCTTCCAGACTGATACCATCAGGACGTTCCTCACCAATCAGAGAGATGGCTCCCCGATCTTCAATCATCCACACAGCGAGTTGATGCATCAGGCTGCGTCCCGGTCTCCGGCTGGCGTCGTGATGCTGATTCAACCAGCCAATGCGGGGTATGGATTCTTTACCTGGAACGACCTGAACAAGTCCCGGCCGGCCTTTGAAAACGGTCTCGGTGGAGTAACGCAAATCTTCTGATGAGACATCCCCGCCGAGTGAGTACTCCGGTTGATGTGGGTAACTGGCCTCCAGTTCGTCAGCGAGCCACTGGCGAATGGCGGAGACAGGTCGTTCCGGGGGACTGCCGTCTCCGTGGTCCGATTTCTGTTTCGCAAGCTGCTTGAGTTCACGATAGAAGCCATCGCGGGACGAAGTTTCCACTTCATCGAGAGCCGCCAGGACGGCGTCCTGAAGTGAAGCCGGGAGCTGCTCAAAATTCCTGGGCAGACTTCCCCGCGAGAAAATTCGTGCCGGAACACCGACAATTGCGGCACAAAAGACCTGCGCCAACATCCATTCGCGGCTGTGATGACTCACCTGAGCACCGGGTTTTGTCCAGCCATAAAATTCGGAAAACCCCGGTTTGATTTCTCCAAACCGATCAACAATCACCTGGATGTTGCGATTGGAAAACCTCTGCAGAGTGAATGGCAGTATTTTGCAGGCTTCCAGAACTTCATTCAAATAGAGAATCCATTCCGCGGCGACGGGGAACGAAACCCCTCCGGTTCGCTTCAGGTAGTCGGGCAGGGGTTCACCATCCAGCATTTCATCGGCAAAAAAGAGTTCGTTCTCGTCTCGACCCCAGGAAATCATGCGGGACACACCGCTCTGCTTGAGATCCGCAATTTGTTGCATCTCCTCCTCGAATGCTTCCACTTTGTCAGAGCGAAGAGCTGCCCCTTCAAATATATGGAGCCGTACCAGGCGGAAAGTCCGACAGTCGAGAGCGAGGATTGATTTTTCGTCGATGCCTTTTGCCGGAAGATAAACCAATTGTTCATCTCGGTCCCGAACGAATCGAAGTTGGGCAAATTCTGCGATAGAAGGGGCGCTCATTTTGAATACTCTCCTACATTGTAGGGTGAATATGATGAAGGGTGCAACAGGGGAGTTAGAAAAACAAAACTGTTTTGGATGAAAATGAATATTTGGTTGAGTCGGGGGGATTGGAGAGGCATGTTGCCCCCGATTCCGCAAATTCAGCATTTGAGCAGATGGCACCAAAGGAAAAGAACCGCACTACGAATCTGGATCGCAAAACCGGGGAGACGGGTATTGCCTTGAAACTGGATATCGACGGAACGGGAGTTTCTTCGATCAAAACCGGGGTGCCTTTTTTTGATCACATGCTGACTTTGTTTTCGAAGCACGGGCGCTTTGATCTGAATATACAAGCCCAGGGAGACACGGAGGTGGATTTTCACCATACGGTGGAGGATGTGGGAATCGTGCTCGGGAAAGCGTTCAGCGAGGCCCTGGGAGAGCGGCGTGGCATTTTCCGCTACGCATCAGGATTATTTCCAATGGATGAGACACTCGTTCGGGTGGCCCTGGACTTCAGTGGGCGGCCCTTTCTGGAATACCATGGTCCCGCTCAGGTACCCAATATCGGGGGTCAGTTTAATTTCACTTTGGTCGAGGAATTTTTGCGTGCCTTTACCTTCAATGCGTTGCTCAACCTCCATGTAAAGATTATTTCAGGACGCGATCCCCACCACATGTCGGAAGCGGTTTTTAAGGGTCTGGCGCGTTGTGTGGATGAAGCAACCGGGATTGATTCCCGAATTGTCGGAGTGGTCCCGAGTACGAAAGACGTGCTTTGAACCTTTAATTTCCCGGATAGAATTCGAGAGATGGAAGGAAGAAGCGATGGTATCGGGGTGATCGATTACGGCGGCGGGAATCTCCGGAATGTGCTGAATGTCCTATCGTATTTGGGATATGAAGGAACCATGATTTTCGGCCCGGACGATCTGGGGGGAGTTGATCGAATGATTTTTCCGGGCGTGGGATCGTTCGGCGATTGTGTTGCGCAGTTGGAAAGCAGGAAATTGCGGGAGCCAATCGTGGACTGGCTGAGGGCGGACCGGCCCTTTTTCGGGATTTGTCTTGGATATCAGGTTTTGTTTGAGTCGTCGGAAGAATCGCCACAAACCAAGGGCCTGGGCGTTTTTCCAGGAGAGGTGGCGAAGTTTCCAACGAATCAGGGGCTGAAGGTGCCTCACATGGGATGGAATGAAGTGGCGCCGGTAGATCGGGGACATTTCATTTGGAACAGGCTGCCTGATCCCCTGTATCTGTATTTTGTCCACTCCTATTATCCGAAGCCTGAGGATGAAACCATCATCAGTTCACACACATCTTATGGTGATGTTTTTGCCTCCAGTGTGTCTCGCGGAAATATTTTTGCCTGCCAATTTCATCCGGAACGGAGTCAGACCGCGGGCTTGCAACTGGTGAAGAACTTTCTTGAGGGTGAGTGATCCAGCTTCCCACGAATCCTGGCACACCGCCCCTGCCCAAGGGGCGCGGCACACAAGCCGGCCGGGGGCCGGGGGCCGGAGCGGACGTCATGGCGCCACTCGCATGGGCATGATCACATAGAGGAAAGGCTCATCGATCTTGATGACACCCGGACTGCTTTCGTCGATCAAATCGAGAAAGACCTCGTCCTGATCGAGATTGCGCAAGGGCGCCATCACAAAATCGGGATTGAATGCCACCGTCAGTTTAGGCCCGTCATAGAGGACATCGAGCGTCTCCTCGGCTTCCCCTACCTCCGGGGAGTTTGAAGAAATAAACAATTGATTGTCGGAAAATGTAAACTTGATCGAGTTGGTCTTTTCATTCGCCAACAGGCCGACCCGTTTCACCGCATTCAGAAAAACCTCTCTTTCCAGAACAATTCGATGCTTGGGATCCCCCGGAATTACCTGTCTGAAGTTGGGGTAATTTCCTTCGATCAACTTGGTGGAGAGGGTGCTTTCGTTTAGTTCAAAGCAGGCCTGGTTGCTGGTCAGGCGAACCCTCGCCTCACCTTCATCCTGCAGAAGGCGTTGCAATTCGTGGATGGCTTTGGTGGGTATGATGATAGTCGATTCATTACTTGCGGGAAACTCCAGATCCTGTTCAACCATGGCCAGACGTCTCCCGTCCGTGGCGACCAGAGTCATCATGTCTTCCCCAAAAATGCAGTTTACGCCGTTCAAAACGTAACGTGTTTCGTCCGTCGAAATGGCATAAGACGTCTTGCGGAGGGCATCCTTCAGTAATTTCTGATCGATCGTGAACTCGTTGGCCCCCTCAAACTTGCCCCGATCAGGAAATTCGGAGACGGGCAGTCCAATAATTTTAAAATAACTCGGTCCGCTGCGGACGTGGGACACATTTTCTGAATCAACCTCGATTTCGATGGTATTGGTAGCCAGCTCGCGAACAATTCCGGCAATGCGTCGCGCAGGCAGAGTGCTGGCTCCGGTTTTCTCCACCTCAGCCGGAATCCGTTTCGTGATGGAAACGTCCAGATCGGTTGTGGAAAGTTGCAGGCCCAGTTCGTCGGCCTCAATGAGAACGTTGGAAAGTACAGGCAGAGTCGTCCTGGTCCCCACAACGTGCTGGACCTGATTGAGCGCGTCTTGAAAGATTTCTTTATCGATTTGAAACTTCATTGATGAAAGGACAGGCAGAATATTGAACGCGATTGACCCGCCTGTCTATCGCAAAATAACCAAGCCACCAACCTGGCGCCCTTTCTCAACTTTCCATGGATTTTGCGTCAGGTCTGCCGAAGTGCGGTCGGCCCACTCCCCCATCTGGCGCATTGGGGACTTTCGAGATTTGCTTTCTTGATCTTGTTTTTGATCCGCCGCGCAGCATTCGCCTCCGCAAAAGCTCGACTGTATTTTTCATGGTGTCCGATTTCTCGCACTTGTCTTTGATTCGTTTGGTGGCGTAAATCACCGAGCTATGGTCTTTCCCAAAGCTGGCTCCGATTTCAACCACGGAATGATCGGTTAAGGTCCGAACCAGATACATGGCCACTTGGCGTGCTTCCGCGACTCGGGCGGTGCGCTTTTTCCCGTTGATCAGGTTGATCGGCACGTCGTAATGCTCGGCCACCGCCTCTTTGATTTCCTCCGTTCCAAGGAGCCGGCTCGCTTCGTCACCAATGATATCGGCCAGGATTTCATCCACCGCCTTCGGCGAAATATGTCCCTCGTTCATGGTGGTGGCCATGGCTACGCGGATGAGGGCCCCTTCCAGAAGCCTGACATTGCCCTGAACCCGTTCCACCACTTCATTGATCATCTCGTCACTTACGGCGAGGTTCCAATCATCGCGTTTTCGCCGAAGGATGGCGGCGCGAGTGGATAGGCCCGGTTTGTGAATCTCCGCGGTGAGTCCCCACTGAAACCGGGAAACGAGGCGTTCTTCGAGTTGCACTATCTCCGAAGCCGGACAATCACTGGCCAGAACGATTTGTTTTCTCTGGTCTGAGATGCTGTTAAAAGTGTGAAAAAACTCCCGTTGCAATCCGTCTTTCCTCCCGAGGAACTGCACGTCGTCAATCAAGAGAAGATCCGCTCGACGATATTTTTTTCGGAAGGAAGCCAGAGAGTTGTTTTGTATTCCGTTGATGTAATCATTGGCGAACTTTTCCGCCGGTACGAAAAAAACTTTCGATTGGGGTCTTTGCCGGATGCTTTCCCAACCAATGGCATGGAGCAGATGCGTTTTGCCCAACCCGGTCGCTGAATGGAAAAAAAGCGGTTGATAAGTGCGGCCCGGCGAGTCGGCGACAGATCGAGCTGCAGCACAGGCAAGGTCACAATTTTCTCCAATCACAAAATTACTGAACTGATAAATCTCCGCCAGCCCGGCGGAGCGACCGCGCCTCAGCAGTTCGTCTTCGTCGATGTTTTCATGAATCAGGATTTTGCCCCCTGACTTTCCTTTCCCTTTGCTCCTTTTCTGTTTGGAAGAGTCCGAGTCATTCGCTGAATAGGACTCTCCAACTTCCAAGGGCATTGTATCCGCGGCGCCCGGCGTCAGAGACTCATCAATTTCAAACACGATTTGCTCGAAGCCATCAAGATATTTTGATAATGTTGAATATAAAATTTCCTTAAAATTTTCCTCAATCCAGATCACATAAATGGATCCCGGGGCGGAAATGATCAAATTGTTCGCACTGATTTTGGTCAGCTTGATGCCGGCGAACCATCGTTGAAAAGCCGAGTCGCCGACCTGGGGCTCGATCTCATGTAAGAAGTGGGACCAGACAGTCTCCAGAGTTTTTTGATCCAGTGAGTCGGCTACATTCAGCGGAAATTGAAGGTGCATGGGAATTTGACGGCGGCAGGCTGTTCCCGGCGGCGGCGGCGGGAGGGAAAAAATTCTATGGAAAAGAAAAAATAGGTAATGTTTGTAATCACGTTGATAGTAAGGGCATTGCGACGTTTGTTTGGGTGTGATGTGTACGTAGTTATCCCGTGATGGGCATGTTTCTCGAAGACTTCCCGCCGGAACGACAACCCACCAACCAAAAAAAGCCTTGAAGGGCGGAATCCCCAAAAGCGGGATCAAGCGGGATCAAGCGGGATCAGAGTGTTGCGTTTCGTTCGTGTCTTTACTGCTACATAGGAAGGGCGAAGTTGACAACAACAAAATTGCGTAAACTGCGTTTTTCCTGAGCGGAATCGGCTGGTCCGCTAAAAAAAATAAAGCAGAAAACACTTTCTGGAATTTTAATAAAAATACTCAGGAGACCTTAATTCTATGTTGATGTTAGTGAAGGTTTTTTGGGGAAAAACAGTCCGAATGCGATTGTGATGAAGGTGGTGATGGGCCACATCCACGCCGATGCGAGAGTGGGTTTGATCCCCTTGGTGGCGCCCTCTACCAGTTGGTAGCTCGGCAACCGTGAAAGAGTCTGGGCCAGGGAATCGGTCATGAGAAGCGCCCAGATATCGGTCCGGACAAACATGACCAGGAGGAAAGAAACCGCCGCTCCGATAGTCAGGCCGACGAAGCTTCCCTTTCCTTTGCCAAGTAATGCAACGAGAAACATTCCCAGAAGGGGGCCAACGGTATAAGTTGTCATTCCGAAGGCCAGATTCAAAATAGGAATCTCGGTTCGTTCCTTCACCACCAGGAGAATAAAGGTGAAGCCGGTGAGGAGGAGTCCCCAGACGCAAACCAACACGCGGGAAAGTCTTACCAATCGCTTGTGTTGGGCGGCGCTTCTCGTTTCATCCGTCCGATACAGGAGCGAAAGGGTGGTCTGACTGAGAGCTGCGAGAATCGAATCAAGGCTGGAGATTGCCGCCGCGAAAATACCAGCCAAAATGAGTCCCCGAACGGCCTGGGGCAACTGGGTGACGATCCAGATCGGGAAGGCGTAGTCTTCTTTTCCACTGGCCGGTTGTCCACCCTTCCAGCCCATGGCGTCGGTAATCAGTGTGTCCGTGGGTGGATGTTGCCGATAGAAAACAAAAAGGGCCGCCCCCACGAGCAACATCAGAATGGTAATCAGTTGCCCGAGAGAGCTCCAGATAATGGCCTTCCGAGCGTCACCGGCATTGCGGCAGCAAAACATTCTTTGAGCATTCAGTTGATCTACCCCGAAGGCATTCACGTTTTGAAAGGGCACGGCGATCAACGCAACCCAGAAAGTGAATTCCAGTTGCGGTTGGAGGCGAAAGTCAAATACCTGGAGCTTGTTGATGACTTCTCCTCCCGGCAGTTGGACCGACGAAGCGGTTTCAAAAAGCGTCTTCCAACCTGCATCAAAATCGTGAAGCATCCATAGGAGGGCAATGATTCCACCGAGAGCGAATAGAGCGAACTGCATGACATCGGTCCAGATCACAGTGCGCATCCCGCCCATGAGAGTCCATCCAATCGCGAAAACACCGATGATGACAATACACCATTCGAAGGGGAGAGGGGTGACCACCTTCAGGGGAAGGGCGGCCACCAAAACCCGGACACTTTGTGCGAGGATACTGCCAACAGTGAACAGAATTGTGGCCAATGTTTTGACTTTTTTCCCAAGCTGACTTTCCATGTAGTCATAGGGACTGAAAATTTCTTTCTCGTAAAAAACCCTGACGAAAAAGAAGCCGACAATAATGCGGGCAATGATGGATCCCATGGCCCATTGCAGATAGGTGAAATTGCCATTGAGAGCCATCACAGCTCCCGGCACGCCGATAAAAGTGACGCCGCTGATCTCCGTTGCAATGATGGAACCCGAGACTGCCTGCCAGGGAAGAGATCGTCCACCGAGAAAGAAATCTTTAATGCTGGCCTGTTTTCCGGCCATCCTGTGGCCAACGACGGTGGTCAATACGAGATAGCCGAAGACCACGGCCCAGTCAATTGCGGTAAAATGATCGGAAAGTCCTGTCATGATAAAAAAAGCAGCCTCAACCTGAGCGATGCTTCTTGGAATCAAAAGAAGAAAATTTCCGAAACTGCTGCCGGCAGGGACACAACACGGCGCCGGGACTGCCGGGGAAAAATGGGCAATTCGCCGATGATTCCGCGATGTGGGTCTCAGGAGGTTCCCCAATGCGACCTGTCCGGGCTTCGGGTGGCGGATTCGAGAACCAAGCCACGGGGCCATTGGGGCGCCCGCTCCGGCGCGGTCACTCTACAACTCTTTTGAATGTTTGCGGCGTTTGACCTGCAACTGAGCCAGAGATTTCAGGATCGAGATTTCATGGACGGCGACTTCATCCGGGTCTCCCTGTTTTTCGGCGATTGCTTTTCGGGCGCGTTCAAGGGCTTCTTCCACGGAGGATTGGTCAATCTCGGAGTCGGCCAGCACCATATCAGTGAGCACGGAAACATGATCTCCGGAAATTTCCACCACGCCTGTCCCGATGGCCAACGATGTTTCCCTGCCGTCCTTCGAATAGCGAAGTTCACCCGGGCGAAGACTGGTCACCAGCGGGGCGTGCGCCGGAAGAATTCCGAGTTCTCCCTCACTGCCAGGCACCAGAACGCTCTCCACTTCATCGGAAAAAGCCCCTTTCCGGGGAGTGACGATGTCAAGATAAAGCATGGTAAAGGAGTGTCTGATTGGTCAATAAAAAGAAACAAAAGCAGTGTCGGCAAGGAATGGCCCAGGTGAGGATCAGGTCTTTTCAACGGAATCAATCCCGGCCTTCATATAGAAATTATTTTCGGGAACGTCATCGTGAACACCTTCCAGAATTTCTTTCATGCCGCGGATCGTCTCGGAAACGGGAACGTAGTTGCCGGGTATTCCGGTAAACACTTCAGCAACGCTGAACGGCTGACTGAGAAATTTCTGGATTTTCCGTGCCCTGAAAACCGTTAATTTGTCATCCGGATTCAATTCATCCATCCCCAGAATGGCAATGATGTCCTGTAAATCCTTGTAGCGTTGCAGCACATTCTGCACACCACGGGCGACCTGATAGTGCTCCTCGCCCACCACATCAGGCGCCAGAGCTTTCGAGGTGGATGCAAGAGGGTCCACCGCAGGGTAGATGCCCAACTCGGCCAGGGATCGCTCCAGCACCACGGTTGAGTCCAGGTGGGCAAAGGTGTTGGCGGGAGCCGGGTCAGTCAAATCATCCGCAGGCACGTAAACAGCCTGGAAAGAGGTGATCGATCCTTTTTTGGTGGAAGTAATCCTTTCCTGTAAGGCGGCCATCTCGCTGGAAAGTGTGGGTTGGTATCCCACCGCGGACGGAGTCCGTCCCAATAGTGCGGAAACCTCGGAACCAGCCTGGGAAAAACGAAAGATATTATCCACGAAAAGCAGCACGTCCTGGTTCTTTTCATCCCGAAAATACTCGGCCATGGCAAGGGCGGAAAGGGCGACTCGAAGCCTTGCGCCGGGAGGTTCGTTCATCTGTCCGTAAACGAGGGCCACCTTTGATTCCGGAAGATTATCCTGTTTGATCACGCCGGCATCACTCATTTCCCAGTAAAGATCGTTCCCTTCGCGAGTCCGCTCGCCAACCCCGGCAAAGAGAGAGTATCCTCCGTGACCTTTGGCAATGTTGTTGATGAGTTCCATGATGATCACCGTCTTACCCACACCAGCGCCACCGAAGGCGCCCACTTTACCCCCTTTGGTGAAGGGGCAGATCAGGTCGATCACCTTAATTCCCGTTTCCAGAATCTCGGTGGAAGTCGATTGCTCAGTCAGTGATGGGGCGGGACGGTGGATCGGGTAGGTCTTGGCCGCGTTGACCGGACCACGATCGTCCACTGCATCTCCCGTTACATTGAAAATCCGTCCCAGAACTCCCTCACCCACAGGTACGGAAATCGGGTTTCCCGTATTGGTGATGTCCGCCCCGCGCTTCACGCCCTCGGTGCTGGACATGGCCACCGCCCGTACCCAGCCGTCGCCCAGGTGCTGCTGCACTTCGAGCACCAATTTGGTGGAAGCTCCGTTTACATCCGTATTCACCTCCAGGGCATTATAGATGGCGGGAAGGGTTTCGGCCTGGGAAAAGTCGGCATCAATAACCGGCCCGATAACCTGTACGATTTTTCCTGTGTTACTCATAAAGATACAATTTCTATTGTTCTGCTGTTGAAATTTTCTGTTGGTATACGAAAAAGGAGAGGGTCTGATCAACTATTCCAATTAACTATTCCAATCAACTATTCCAGCGCTTTCATGGCGGTGGTGATTTCAAGCAACTCCGCGGTGATGGCTGCCTGACGTTGCTTGTTATAATCGAGGGTCAAATCTTTGATCATCTGACTGGCGTTGTCGGTTGCGTTCTTCATGGCCACCATCCGGGAACTGTGTTCCGAGGCCCGCGATTCAAGGACCATCTGGTAGACTTCGTAATCGATGTAAAGGGGAATCAGCGTCTCCAAAACGGCGGATGCCCCGGGTTCAAAGATGTAGCCCCCGTAATCCGGCCCATCTGAGCTGGTGGCGCTCACCGGGGCGGCCCGGTCTTCCCTGCCCACACCCACATAGGACTTGTCACGGCCCAGATCGATAGGTCGAATCGGAAGCAGCGTTTCCACCATGGCTTCCTGTTTGACGGTGTTGATAAAATTGGTGAAAGCCACTTTCACAGTGTCACACTCTCCGTTTAGAAATTGATCGATTATGAATTGGGAAACCGTTTTGGACAAGGCAAAGTCCACCGGATCTTTCATGGGGAAATCCGCCAGTAAATTCGCTTTTTGCCTGATCAGATACTGTCGCCCCTTGGATCCAACGGTCACATAGGCGGCCTGGGGCGAGGCTTCGTCCAGCAATTTACGAAGCAGGTTCGTGTTGAGAGGACCGCACAGCCCCTTGTCGGTGGTAATCAGCAGAATGAGTTCCCTGCCACCATCCCGCTCCTCCAGAAGTGGGTGATCTTTTTCGTCCGTTCTCTCCCGAAGATTGACCAGGAGTCTGTTCATGATGTCGGCGTATGGGCGGCCTGATGTGGCCTGATCCTGCGCCTTTTTCATTTTCGAAGCCGCGACCAATTGCATGGCCCGGGTGATCTGGGCCGTATTTTTGACCGATTTAATCCGTCGGCGTATGTCGCGCAGGTTTGCCATGAATCAATAATCCCGATTTTCCTACTCCCGCTCCCGGTCGGCGCCTATGCCTTGTAACTTCCTATGAAATCTTTGATGGCCTGTTTCAATTCCTCGCCAATTTCATCCGTGACGGCTTTCTCCTCGCGAATTTTTCCGAGAAGAGGATCTTTTCTGGCGGTGAGGAACTCTTCCATTTTGGACTGGCAGTCCTTGATCTTTGCCACAGGCACTTTGTCAAAATAACCGTTTTGCATGGCCCAGAGAATACAGACCTCCAGTTCCATGGGAATCGGTGAGTATTGCTGTTGCTTGAACAGTTCCACAATCCGCTCGCCCCGGTCCAATTGAGCCTTGGTCTGCTCATCAAGATCAGATCCGAATTGAGCAAATGCCTGCAATTCCCGAAACTGCGCCAGATCGAGTTTGGTTGAGCCGGAGACCTTCTTGATCGCCTTTGTCTGTGCTGAGGAACCAACACGACTCACGGAAAGACCCACCGAAATGGCGGGCCGAATCCCCTGGTAAAAAAGGTCTGTCTCAAGATAAATCTGCCCGTCGGTGATGGAGATCACATTGGTCGGAATATAGGCCGAAACATCGCCGGCCTGGGTTTCAATGACGGGAAGAGCCGTCAGCGACCCGCCACCATTTTCTTCACTCAAACGGGCCGACCGCTCCAGCAGGCGGCTGTGCAAATAGAAGACATCGCCCGGGTAAGCCTCCCGACCGGAGGGACGGCGAAGCACCAGGGACACTTCCCGGTAGGCAACGGCGTGTTTGGAAAGATCATCAAATACAATGAGAGCATCCTTCCCCTGATCCATGAACCACTCGCCCATGGCCGCACCCGCGTAGGGCGCCAGAAACTGGTTGGTAGCCGAATCAGATGCGGAAGCAGATACTACGATGGTGTAGTCCATGGCCCCTGCTTCCTCAAGGGTCGCAATCGTCCTGGCGATATTGGACAATTTCTGGCCTACGGCCACGTAGATACAGTAGAGCGGTTTGTGGTCCTTGAGTTTTCCCTCCTCCGCAGCCCGATTCTGCTGTGCCTGTGAAATGATGGTGTCAATGGTCACGGTGGTCTTCCCGGTGGATCGGTCCCCGATGATCAATTCACGCTGTCCCCGCCCAATCGGAATCATCGCGTCGATCGCCATAATGCCCGTTTGCACCGGAACTGATACCGATTGGCGAGCCACTATTCCAGGGGCAATTTTCTCCACCGGATACACGTCGTCAGAATGAATGTCGCCCTTCCCGTCAATTGGCTGACCCAGGGCATCCACCACCCGTCCGAGAAGTTTTTCGCCGACCGGAACGGAAAGAAGCCGTCCCGTTGATTTGACTTCGTCTCCTTCCTTCACATGAGTGCCGTCCCCGAGCAAAATGCAGCCCACTTCGGTTTCCTCCAGATTCAGCGCGAGACCATGGATACCACCGGGAAACTCGACCATTTCATTGAGCATCACGTCGCTCAGACCTTCCACTTTGGCGACACCGTCCCCGATTTCGCGGACAATTCCGATATTTGATTTCGACACGGACGTCTTTAAGGCCGCGATTTCAGATTCCAGTTCCTGGAGGATATTACTCATGACACTTTTTCGTCAAGCGAATCGTTTTTGGTTCGTTTTTTCTTGGTTAAAAATCAGTTAGAATCAGCAGATCACCCGAATTTGTGGGCAAGTCGTTCAATGCGGCTCTTTACCGTACCGTCCCAGACATCGCTGCCCACGGTTATTTTCACGCCGCCGATCAGACTCTTGTCCACGGCGAATTCCGCGACGATCTGCCTGCCGTATTTCTTTTTCAGATCACTGACAATCTTTTCCCGCAGGGAAGCTTCCAGAGGGGCGCCGCTCTGCACCAGAACCCGGCTTTTTTCCAGCTCCAGACGTACCAAGCGCCGGAAAGCGTTGATCAGCTGAAGGTAGCCACGGGGCTTTTTCCCCGCCAGCTTCTTCACGATCGCCCGGACCACGTCGGGATTCAGCTGGCCGTTCTCCACGGAAGCTGAAATCAATTTGCGTGCGGTACGGCGAATTTCCAATCCGGTGCTCATCAATATTTACAAGGCAATCTGGGCGGCGGTTTCCTCATTGATGCGTTTTTGATCGCTCTCATTGAGCACTTTTCCGGAAACCTTGGCGGTGGCTTCAATGACCAGTTGGCCGAAGTCGCGCTTCAACTCGTTCATCGTCCTTTCGTGCTCCATCTGAGAGGCCGCCCGTGCTTTTTCAATAATTTGCTGGGCCTCGGCGATGGCATCCTGGGTTTTCTGTTCCCGGACGGTGGCAGCACTCTCTTTGGCCTCGTTGATCAGTCGTTCCGCGTCCTTGTTGGCGACATCCAGCATGGCTTGAACCTTTTCCTCAGCGCTGGCAAGTTCGGTTTCAATTTTCTTCAGATTTTCCTCACCCTGCATAATTCGCTTGCGCCGCAATTCCAGCATGCCCATTACGGGACCAAATGCATATTTGGATAAAACGAAATAAACCGTCAACACAACAATGATCTGGGCGAAGAAACGCGGCCATTGCAGTCCGAATGTATGGAGGATTTCCGACATGATTCTGTTCTGGTTACCGGGCGGGCGCTACTGGCGTTCTGAATGTTCTGTTTTTCCAATTCCTTCCATGGTCAATCCGCCAAGCACGACGGAAAAGAACTCCTTTTCCGCCGTAATCGGCTGTGACTTCGAGATCAACCGGCTTGAAGCGCCATGATGAGACCGTAAATTGCGATGGCCTCAGCCAAGGCCATACCAATGATGGAGATTGTCAGGATATTACCGAAGGCACTTGGATTCCGTCCCACTGACTGAGCGGCGCCCAGGCCGACAAGGCCCACCCCAATGCCGCCACCGAGACCTGCCATACCGAGTGAGAAAAATCCGTTGTAGCCACCGGCGGCTTCAGCGAGAAGAGGCATCATATCTGTTAACATAGTCATTTGTTTTTTTTGTTTTATGGTTGCTTCACCATTGTCCACTCACGCGGATGGTCCCAATGGTAAAAGTGTAAAAAGAATCTCTGTATCAGTTGATAAATCACCATCAAATTTTTTAGTCCCAAAGCCTCAATGGGCTTCCCCTTCCTCCGGGGCCATGGACAGCCGCACGTATACGGCGCAAAGGAGGGCAAATACAACGGCCTGTAAAAGCCCCACCAGAATCTCCATGAAATAAAAGGGAAGAGGAAATAAACACGAAGAAATGAACTGCGCTGCTTTCGTCGGGATACCCAGAAGCTCCGCGAGTTCCGTCATGGTGTGCAGCAGGGTTTCGCCGGCGAAAATGTTCCCAAACAGTCGGAACGACAGTGAAATGGGTCGAAACATAATCGAAATGATCTCAATCACACCGACAAAGAAGAAAATCGGCATCAGTGCATACTTTAAAAATCCGCTCAAGTCTCCCTTGGGTCCGAAGGTATGAACCACGAAGCCCAAAACACCCAATTCTCTGTAGGTAATCCAAACCCAGGACAGCATGAAAACCATGGCGGTTCCCAGTGTCATATTAAGATCGGCGGTGGCCGGGCGGAAGATCGGAGTAAAATGCTCGGCATGGGAATCGATGGAGAAAAGGGCGATCATGTCATCGTGCCCGCCAAAACCAATCGTGCCGACACCGGGAATCAATCCAAACCAGTTGGCGACGAGGATGAAAATAAAGATGGTAGCCAATAGTGGGAAAACTTTGGGCGCCAGCCTGCTGCCCACAATTTGCTCCACCTGTCCATACAGAAATTCGACCACAAACTCCACAAAATTCTGCTTCCGGTTCGGAATCAATTCCATCTTCCTGGTGGCCAGGCGGACGAACCACAGAACCATGACCAAAACGATGATGGCCACAAATATGGAGTTAGTGAACCAGCCGAGGAACGGCAATTTTTCCGCCGCCAGATCACCCGAGGCCAGAAACGTGGGGAAAACCCCTGAGAAGAGGTGGCAGGTTGCGGATAAATCCATTGTTGAGGACACCGGTTGAAGGTGCTTTTGTGAGGGTGTTTTTTGCGGGCTGGTTCCAGTGGGTTTTACCAAGTCGTTCCCCCCCCCGAATTGAAGGGGAAAAGCGATTCCCGTATCGACCAACTGCGCGCATCTTAAACAAAGCCTTCTGTAGTGCAACCCGAATTTGTGAAAATTTTCACAAAGTCCCCGTCGCTTGGTTTGACGGGCCTTGCGGGGTCATTTGAACTGCTCCGGCGATCCGGGGAAACAGGGGGCGGATTTCCGGCCTGTTCAACAGGGTCAGGTGGGTGACTCAACCCTGTTGTCTCCTCCTTTTTCCGTCGCAATGGGCAGCGGGATGGCTTCGCAGGAATCCCTCCAACCCGGGAAATTCCATTCATTGGGAAAACCGGCGCATTGACCGGGCTTGACCGGGTTGATCAGGCAGTCGATTCCATCAAGAAAAACGCATTCGCCGTTGGGTTTTTCTTTCAGGGTTAAACCGCTCCGGTTGATCCGGAGATCGGTGTGTTTCGCTACAAAATCAAAGACGGACATTTTCAGATACCGGGCGATTTTGGTGGCTTCGGCATCCGACACGGGAACTTCGCCGGGCCAGCGGCAGCAGTTGCCGCATCGCTGGCACTGGTAGTGCATTCCGGGTTCCATATCGGTTCGATTCACCCGACAATATGGCGTTCTTTTCTCAAATTTTGGAAAAAAATGAAGAATGTGGGTAGATTTGTGCGAAATGCAATGACCTGAGTGGAAAATCAGGAGGCAAGATGTTACAGTTGCCACCGTGTGCCTGAGCACGAATCGAGTTTATTTTATAATTTCTGTATAATTTCTATGATTGGAAAGATTTTTGGAGCGTTCTCCAACGATATGGGCATTGATTTGGGAACGGCCAACACCCTGGTCCATGTGAAGGATCAGGGCATTGTTTTGCGGGAGCCGTCGGTTGTGGCTGTCAAGTCCGGCAGTAATCTGGTTTTGGCGGTGGGAGATGACGCCAAGCGCATGTTGGGCAGGACACCGGGAAACATCCTGGCTATTCGGCCTCTCAAGGACGGGGTGATTGCGGATTACGAAGTGACTGAGGCCATGCTGCAGCATTTTGTCCGAAAGGTCCACACCAGAAGGCCGGCCCTGCGGCCCCGCATCGTGATTGCCGTTCCATCGGGAATTACCGAGGTGGAAAAACGAGCCGTCAAAGAAGCGGCGGAAGCAACGGGGGCACGAGAAGTGCATTTGATAGAGGAGCCGATGGCGGCAGCGATTGGGGTGGGTTTGCCGGTGCAGGAGGCTGCAGCGAATATGATTGTGGATATTGGTGGCGGCACAACGGAGGTGGCGATCATCGCTTTGTCCGGGATCGTCTACAGCAGGAGCGTGCGGGTGGCGGGCGACGAGTTGGATGAGGCGATCATTCAATATATGCGTCGGGCCTACAATCTGGTAATTGGAGAGCGAACGGCCGAAGAGATGAAGATCAGGATGGGATCCGCATTTCCGCAGGCCAAAGAGACATCGGTTGAGGTGAAGGGGCGCGATCTGGTTGCCGGCCTGCCGAAAACCATCACGATCACATCGGCGGAGATTCGCGAGGCGATGATGGATCCTCTGAATGTCATTGTCGAGTCAGTCCGCGTTACGCTGGAGCGGTGTCCGCCTGAACTTGCCGGCGATCTGGTGGACCGGGGGATTGTGCTTGCGGGTGGAGGGGCTCTTTTGAAGAGTCTGGACAAGCTGCTGTCTGAAGAAACAGGGCTGCCGGTCCATGTGGCGGACGATCCTCTCAGCGCGGTGGCGGAGGGCTGCGGCAGGGTGTTGGAGGAGTTGAGTTTTCTGAAACGAGTTTCTCATCCCGGACGGTGAGTTTCCTTATCCCTTGCCGTTCTGGCAGGTGTTATTTTTCGTAAATGAATCGACTGAATGTAGTTTTCCTGCTCGCCTTTGTCGGCATTCTCGTTTGGATTACGATGTTTCATTCATCTGATTTCGTGGAACGGGTTCAACGGGGGGCGATGAGCTTTTTTGCCCCTTTTATCAGCAGCAGTGCAAAGCTTTCGACAGTCGCAGAGGGGGTGGAAGAGGATGAATTGACGCCTTCGGAAATGAAGGCAAAACTCGCTGCCCTGGAACGAGAGAGGGATGGTTTGAGGCTGGAAGTTCTCCAGTTGGACGAGGTCATTGATGAAAACAACGAGCTTCGCAAGGCTCTCCAATACAAAGAGAGAGTTCCTCTGGAACTCCTGGCGGCGAGGGTCGTCAGTCGCAAGCCCTCGAATTGGTACAACACCATTGTCATCAGCAAAGGGGCCGATGACGGAGTGGAACCGGACAGTCCCGTGATCGTGTCCATGGGCGAAGAGGCGGCTTTGGTCGGGAAAGTTTCCGAAGTGAGAGGGAAACACACCGCGGTTGTTCTGTTGTTGACCGATGAAATGTGTCAGGTTTCCGCGAAACTGGAAAACACCCAGGAAGAGGGTATTGTCACCGGACAAAGGGGAACCTTGCGGGAACGGCCGAACCTGAGACTTCGTTATCTTTCCAAAGAGGTGCTTGCCAAAACAGGCCAGAGAGTGATTAGCTCGGGAGCGGGAGAACTTTTTCCGCCGAATCTGATTCTGGGTGAAGTGGCCTCAGTGAAGGTGGGCGTTCTGGACGCGGAGGCCACCTTGAAGACGGTGGTTGATTTCGATAAATTAAAGGACGTGTTTGTGTTGATTCTCGATCAGGAGAAAGAAAAGAAGGGGGGCGAAGCTCCGGCGTCCGGGGGGGAAGGAAAAGAGGACCGGATTTCGGATCAGGATGGGAACGGTGATCCCGTTGCGCTGCCGAAGCCCGCCACGGCCGGGGGAGGCGGCGCTCCTCGGCGATGATCTATTTTTTCTTCATCACCCTGGCGATTATAGTGTCATTTTTCGTGCAGGAGTTTATTCCTTTCTTTGCATGGGCCTTTTATTCAAGACTGCTCTTGGTCCATACCGTTTATTATTGTGCCGCTGTGTCGGTGCCATTTCCGGTGATGTTGTTTTTGGCATTGTTGACGGGGTTTATCTGGGACGCCCGGTATTTCGTCCCGGTTCAGGTGATTCAGGAAGTCGGGGTTGGCCAGGGCGGACAGCTGGAATTGCCCTTTGGGTTTACCATTTTTATTTTTGGACTGCTGGGTTCTCTCATTCAGGGGGTGCGACCTCTTTTCAGACGGGGGCGATGGGAATTGCCGGTTTTTTTGATAGGGTTTTGCGTTTCGCTGGGGCTGTTGCTGGAGTATATGGTCATCAGTTTTCAGCGAGGTGGTCTGGAAGTGCCGCCGGAGTTTTGGTGGAAAATTTTGATGACCGGTCTTTTTACCACTCTCATTTCTCCGTTTTTGCTGTTATGGTTCAGCAGGTTGGCTGATCGGGTCGGGTACAAAATCCAGATGTCAGGCATAACCAGAAAGTACACGTACGATGGTAACGCATTTTAGGATACGCCTTTATCTGATCGCCGCTTTGGTGATGGGCGGGTTTGGGGTGCTGATCTTCCGGCTCTACCAGGTTCAGGTGACTGAGTCGGAGTATTACACCAAGCGGGTTCCCGTGAAAAAGCTTGTCTCCGTCAGGATTCCCGGGACTCGCGGAGAAATCAAGGATAGGAATGGAATCACCCTGGTTGACAGCACCCCGAATTATGAACTGCGCTTCGACCTGAGGGAAGTCGTGGACGCCTATCGGAAAAGGCATCCAAATGAAAAGCTGCCGCCCTATACCTGGGAACGCTATGACCAGTTTGGGCAGAAAGAAATCAAGACCGAGATTGATATCGTGAAAATTGTCGAAGACGTGGTCTGACCGGGATTGAAAGAACTCGGTCTGCTGGCGGACTACAGTGCCAGTTCCCTGCGGGTGCATTATCGGTCCACCAAGGGACTGGTCCCCTTCACATTTCGGCGCGACCTGAGCTTCAAGGAATTTGCCCGGTTTGCGGAGAACAATCTGGGCATTCCCGGAGTGGAAGTCACTCGGACGGGACGGCGACGTTATCTCTACGACTCACTGGGAGTGCATTTTCTCGGTTACATGAACCTGGCGGATAACGATCATGTGCCCGAAGAGAAAAAAGAAGAGTTCAACTATTACGTGGGGGATGACTACGGAGTCATGGGCGTGGAAAAGACCATGGACAGCTATCTCCAGGGGAAGGCGGGAACCCTCCTCATTGAAAAAGACGAAAAGGGGAAATTTGTCAGGGAAGTCAGCAAATCAGAAGCGAAGCCCGGTCCTGATGTTTTCCTCACAATTGACGCCAAATTGCAATTGGTGGCCGAAGAGAGTTTGCGAAAAGTTGGTCGGGGTGCGGCTGTGGTTATCGACCCCCGCAATGGAGATATTCTGGCCATGGCCTCGGTGCCTTCATACAACCCCAATGTATTCATCCCGGAAGTCAACATGGCCGATTGGAAGCGGATCACGGGGGACAAGACCGATCCATTGATCAATCGAGCGGTCAACGCCTATTCCCCCGGGTCCACCTGCAAGATTCCGATTGCTCTGTCGGGCTGTCTTTCCGATTCGTGGAGGCATCGCTTCCCCTGCGGAGGTGGCAAGCAATATGGCAGCAAATTCATGAAATGCTGGTCCTCCCACGGCACGCTCGATCTCAGTTCAGCAATCAAGCACAGTTGCAATGGTTTCTTTTATCGATATGCCAACGACACAGGAATACGGAACATCCAGACCATGACCGGGCTTTTGGGGCTGGGGCGTGTCACCGGAATACGGATTACCGGAGAAAAACCGGGGAACATTCCAAATCCGGAGTGGCTGCGTGCCCAGGGGCACCTTTGGAGCGATGCCTTTACCGCGCTGGTCGCCATTGGTCAGGGGGCTACTGAATGCACGCCTCTCCAAATGGCATCCGTTACCGCTTCAGTAGCCAGCGGCGGGAAAGTCTACCAGCCCCGTATCATCAAGAAAGTGCAGGAGAAGAACGGAAAAATAGTTCTGGAGGAACCACCCAAACTCAGGCACGACCTGACCAGGGAGGGAATTACCGCCCAGCAGCTAGAAATCGTCAAGCACGGCATGTGGCGGGTTGTCAATGAAAGTGGAGGGACCGCCGGGCGGGCCAGATCAAAGTTGACTGTTATATCGGGAAAGACTGGCACCACCCAGACGGGAAATCCCAGGCAGCCGACCAACGCCTGGTTCATTTCCTTTGCCCCCTATGACGATCCGGAGGTCGCTGTCTGTGTTTTTGTTGAAAACGGAATTTCCGGCGGCGGGGCAGCCTCGCCGATCGTCAAGAACATTATTGAGAATTACACCGCCATGAAAGAGGGAAAGAAAGTTGAATTGGTTGCTTTGCCCGCTGCTGTGGGCAACACTGACCGGGTGACGGGCGTTTCTTTTCACGCTGACTCCCAGAGTCTCATGGCTTTCATTGCACAGCAATCCGAATCCGAGGAATCCGCCGTCGATGTGGCGGCCTTTCTGCCACAGTCCATGAGAAAGAGAACTTTTACCCCCATATTCAGAAACTTCATCCAACCCACCATAAAAAAGCAGGTGGATTCGCGCGGCCGGGTTGGCAGCTTGAATTCACGATCAACTCCAAAATTTCAACCATTTAAAAATTTGTTTAAAAAGAGAAAACAAAGTCGCTTTTCACGGTGACAAAAGCCGGACAAGAGAGAACTGTCAGGACTCTCCGGAACTCCCGGGATGTGTTTTCGCCCAGGTTTTCGTGGTAGGGATTTTCTCCGGCGCGGGGGGCGGGGCAGAACGGAAGGACTCCGCTCCCAGAAGCCTTACCCGGTTCCCGAGTATCCAGATTCCCGAGTATCCAGATTCCCGAGTATCCAGATCCCCGAGTATCCATTCGGGCACGGAGGGGCCAGAGGGACACACGAAAAATTTAACCTGTTTGAACCAAAAAAATGCTAAACAAAATTCGAAAAATATTTAAACCCGGAAAACTTGTCGAAGGAAATAAAATCGTTGTCAATTGTGAAAAACTTGAAACCCGCGTTGCCCTTTTGGAACAGGGATCGCTGGAAGAGTATACGGTTGAACGCGCCAACGACGAAAATATCGTTGGCTCTATCTACAAGGGAATTGTGAGAAACATCGAACCCGGACTCAGCGCCATGTTCGTTGATATCGGTCTGGAGAAAAATGCGTTCCTTCACTTCTGGGATGCCATCCCGGAAGCGCTCGACTCCGGTCTGGAAGAAATCCATCGACATGGGAAGGGGAAACAAAAGGGAGGTCGCAAGGGCAGGAAACGCATTCAGGCGAAGGACATTCCCAAGCTCTATCCGGTCGGGTCAGAAATACTCGTTCAGGTCACCAAGGGGCCTATAGGAACGAAAGGCCCCCGTATCACCACCAACATTTCGCTCCCCGGGCGCTATATGGTCCTGATGCCGAGAAACGATCAACACGGTATTTCCAGAAAAATTGAAGACTCCAAAGAGAGGGGCCGACTTCGCGGGATTATGAGTGAAAAGCTGACGGTTCCAGAAGGGATGGGAGTGATTCTCCGCACCGTTTCTGTCGGGCAGAAAGTCCGCTATTTCGTCCGAGACCTCGCCATATTGGTCGAGGAGTGGCGGGAGATTGAAGAAAGAGCCGCCAAAGGGAAGGCCCCTTTGTGTGTCTTTCAGGAACCGGATTTGATTGAACGAACGGTGCGGGATTTTCTCACCGAAGATATTCAGGAAGTCCTTTGCGATGACCCGGAGGCAGTGGACCGAATGAAACAACTGATCAGCGTGATTTCCCGCCGATCGATGAAGAAGATTCGTCTTTTTCAGAAACCAACTCCGATCTTTGAGCAACTGGGGATTCAACGGCAGATTGATTATGCTTTTTTCCGACAGGTTTGGCTTCCCAGCGGCGGGTATCTCGTCATCGACGAAACCGAAGCGCTCATTGCCATAGACGTGAATACAGGTCGTGCCAAAAACAAGGATCGGATGATTCTGCAAACCAATCTGGAGGCCGCGGAAGCTGTCGCCAGGCAACTTCGTCTGCGTAACATGGGCGGTCTCATCATTGTCGACTTTATCGATATGCGGTCAAGGAAGGATCAGATGGCCGTCTATCGGAGTTTACGGGATCATCTGAAAAATGACAAAGCCAAGACACAGGTCCTGCAGATATCTCAGCTGGGGCTGCTGGAAATGACGCGGCAGCGCCTTCACGAGAGTCTGAGCATTACGGTCAATGAGCAGTGTCATTTCTGTCAGGGACGCGGAGTGGTCAAAAGCACGGAATCCATGAGCGTGGAGTTGCAGCGGCGCATTAACGGAATTTTTTCAAAGCATGGAGACAAGATTCACGAATTGCTGGTGATTGTGCACCCCGACGTCATGGAGCGTCTCCGCACGGAAGATGGCAACCTGTTTGTGGAACTGGAACGTCGCCATAATGCCCGACTGACCTTCCGCAGCGACGCCTCATTTTATCGTGAACAGGTAGTGATCGCCGATGCAAAAACAAAGAAAGAAATCAAGGAGTGATTCCTTATTCCAAGGTGAAAAACCAAGGTAATTACTTGACCACCGTTGCCAAAGGGTGACTCTGTGGGAGCATAATCATGGTGGCGGAGCGTCCAATCCGCCGGGAGCGCCGATTGCCGACTGTCGATTGTCGATTGTCGACTGGCGGGGCGGTTCCCTTCGCCCTGATCAGAAAACCCACTCATCCCATTCCTGTCATGAAAACCCAGAGAATCCATCACTTCCGGGTTCTGTTGATCTTCAGCTTTCTTTTCTTTCTTTCGGGAGATCTCCCGACAGCGCTTGCCCAGCTGAGGCGACCCGGATATGTGAAGGTCAAAAAAGAAGATCGCACAACCAGTCGACTGGCCAAAGAGGATGGCGCCATTTATCTGGAAGAAATAATGGACAAAGAGGTGGTGGTTCACATCAAAAAATCCGTTCCCGCCTACTCCAACCTCACCGGAAAACACTGGCTTGGAAACGTTCTGCCCAATCAGAAAGCGGTTCTTCTGGCCGTCAGTGATCGGGCCTACCGGGTTCGGGCCAGAGCCAAACAAGGCCAGATTGCCGGTTGGATCAGTAAGGCGGTCGTCGAGGGCCTGGATCCATCTTTTGAAAAGAATTTGAAGATTTTTTACGATCGCTATGTCATTGTCAAAAAGTTGATCGACAACGAACAAGTGGCGATCGGCATGACCAGCGATGAAGTGGTCGCTTCCCTTGGACCCCCTGACCTCCGCAGTTCCTCCGTCGAACAAACAGGGCGAAAAGACACGATGGAATACATTTCCTACAAGAGAGTTCCGCAAACCGTTACCTCGGTCGACCCGTTTGGGTTTCCCGTTCTGGTCACTCAATACGTCGAGGTGGAAGCTGGTCGGGTAAGCATTGAATTGACCAATAATATGGTCTCATCCATCCGGGAATCGCAGGGCATCAACTTGGCCCGCCCGGCAAACGGGGTGAATGTTCCCCCGCCTGTCTATTTGTTCTGAGATTCAGACCACCACGGATTCCCGGGCAAGAGGCCACCCGGGTTTTGCTTTTTCGACAAGATAGAGCTATGGTCCGCCGCGCGGTTTCCCTGAGAGATTCGTCTCGGGGGGCCTTCATTGAACCATCTACCAATTATTTACCGATATGGCCTACCAACTACCCGAATTACCCTACGCATACGATGCCCTGGAACCGCATATTGATGCCCGCACCATGGAGATTCACCATGATAAGCATCATGCCGCTTATGTGGCAAACGTGAACGCCGCCATTGAAGGTCACCCGGATCTTCAGGAACTGGCAATTTGTCAGCTGGCGTCTCATCTGAGTGACGTTCCGGAAGAGATTCGCGGAGCCGTGCGCAACAACGGAGGGGGACACCTCAATCACTCTTTCTTCTGGAAGATCATGGGGCCCAACGGTGGAGGTGAACCAAGCGGCGCGGTCGCCCAGCTTATCTCCGAATCCTTCGGTTCGTTTGAATCCATGAAAGAACAATTCAAGAAGGCCGCCATGACCCGCTTTGGTTCTGGTTGGGCCTGGCTTGTCATCGGAAAGGACGGAAAACTGAGCGTCACCAGCACGCCGAATCAGGATAATCCCATCATGGGTGAGATTGTCGGATGCAGCGGGGAGTCTCCCATTATTGGAATCGATGTGTGGGAGCACGCCTATTATTTGAATTATCAGAACCGCCGCCCTGATTACGTGGATGCCTTCTGGAATGTCGTCAACTGGGACGCCGTCAATGAATATTATGAGATGTTCAAAGAAGGTGGAGAAGGCCACGGTGAAGACTGATACAACCTCGTCATTTTCGTCGCCGAATCAAAGGACGTTTCTCCGCAAGGAAAACGTCCTTTTTAGTGTCAAAACCCGCTTTTTCCATCGGGCGGAAGGTTTTGATCTGTCGAGACAGAGAAAAATATTTTTATCATCCTAAAATCTCTTTTCCTGGAGATCTGGGCGACCTGCCACCCTGTTTTCAGTAAACCCTGACAAAAACCTATCAGCTCCGTTGCAAGCCTTTCCGTGAAGCTAAGTGGCAGAGGATCAATCGACTGAGGTGGGCTCCTCCAGAGCAGGCGATCCTGAAGATTGACTGACAGTTTCACCAAAATTCCGCGGTCGCGGCTGCTTGAGATGACCGCCTGAAAAATTATTCACATGCGAACATTATTTGCTTTTTCGATAATTCCTGGAAAATAAGCGATCCTTTAATGAAAATGTTTTCGAAATGGAAAAAAAGAACTTTTTTTCTTGGCGCACCACAATATATGGTGTTATTCTAGCAAACATCACCAATATATGGTGGTTCCGCACAAAATCAGTGAGGCTCTAACAACCGCAAATTATCTTAATATTTCAGTGAAATGAGGCAAATAACCCGCATAAAGTTCTAGTAATTGCTAGTTTTATTGAAAGTGATGAAAACCATTGTTGTTTAGGGGAACGCCCGGAAACGCGGAACGGCCCGGAAACGACGAATTGAGAAACGACGAATTGAGAAACGCTTTTGGGAGAATCGTCACACCTGTCAACTTATGGAAAAAACATTTACAATTGGGAGCCGCAGTTTTGTTCTGGATCAAGTTAAAGCCGAAGAAGCGTTCGCCGCGAAAAGAGTCATCAACGGGCGGAAAACGGAGGCATTTAATCTGTTGCCGCTCAAATATCAGTGGGCCTATGACATCTATCAGGCTATGAAGGCAAACCATTGGGAGCCGGAGGATATCCAAATGCAGAAGAACATCGAACAGTGGCGTGGCAATGATCTGTCCGACTCAGAGCGCTGGATTATTCGAATGGGAATTGGTTATTTTTCCGCTGCCGAGGGAATTGTTGGTGATAATATCCTCCATGTGATTCGAGAACTGGTCACCGCCCCGGAATTGAAGTTAGTTCTCGGTCGTCATGCTCACGAGGAAAACGTCCATGCCGACAGCCTGCTCTACATGATCAGCAGTCTGGGCATCAATCCACACGAGTGCGAGGCCATGTTCGAGCAGATTCCCACCATCAAAAAAAAGAACGAGTTTGTCACCAAGGTCTCTCACTCTCTCCGGCGTGATACGGACATGACCCATCCGGAAAATAAGAAAAAATTTGCCAAGAACATGTTTCTCTTCGGGCAGTGCATGGAAGGCACCCAGTTCTACGCTCTTTTTGGCATGATTCTCAGTCTTTATCGACAAAATAAATTCCCTGGAATCGGCCAGATGTTTCGATACACCTTGCGCGATGAATCCAATCACATCGAACTGCTCCGGCAGCTGTTTATGGATCTCATCAGAGAAAACAAGGAAATCTGGACCGCTGCTTTCGAACAGGAACTGATCGATACCATGAAAGAGGCCGTTGCTCTGGAAAGGGAATTTATCAATGACTGTCTTCCGGTCAATTCTGTCGGATTGAGTGCCGGAGAATTTTGCCGTTACATCGATTACATAGCCGACCGTCGCCTGAAAGGAGTGGGTTTGCCGGAACTCAATCCCGGCATTAAGAATCCCTTCCCCTGGCTGTCCGAGATGATGGATATTAAAAAAGAAGCCAATTTCTTCGAGCAACGGGTTACCGAGTATCAGAAATCGTCCGCCCTGGGAGTGGCCAATGACGAGGACCTGTGAGAACAGGAATTCGACCGAACAGGGTCAGGTGACTGGCACAACCCTGTTGGTCGCCCGTGTCGATCCCGTAGAACCACCAAGCCATTTTACACAGAAACCAACCTGAAACCTTGAACCCCAGATATCACCTATAAGCATCACTATGATTACCCAGGAATTTATCGAACAGGACATGGAACTGCAGCGCTGCGCCGCGACTCCGCAGGAGATGAAACCGCGCTTCAACTGGGCCGATTTCGCCTCGTCGAATGTGGAGCTTCCGCCTGAACGAATTTTTGTGAGAATCGGTGATTCCCAGCGTGATTTTGATTTGCAGGAAGTGGCCGATACCATCGGGAAAGCGGTGACCGATTTGGCCTTGTCAAGAAACCTTGACGAGGACCATATCTTTACCGAAGAAAACCGGCAACTGGTCACCGGACTTTCCAGGGCGGTGACCCAGAGCCTCGTCGCCAAAGCTGCCTCTGAAGACGTCGAAGGGCCGGTGGTGCTGAGTCCAGGAGAACTGACCTCGTTGATCGAGCGCGTGCTGGTGAAACACAACGCCCACGACGTAGCCAAAAGTCTCATTATTCGGAAAAAGGCATCCGACGCCCGACGGGAGATTAACGTGCAGGAAACGACAGAAAAACCGCTTTGCCGATTGATTCGCAGGAACGGGGAGGTGGTTTCCTGGAATCCCAACAAGGTTGAGGTCGCGGTGCGGAGTGCTTTTCTCTCCCTGGGGATGGACTCTTCCCCCGCCGCCGGTATTTCGAAGGCTTTGACCAACCGGATCGCGAGAAGTGGTCAGGAATACATGCGCATTGAGGATCTCCAGGATAAGGTGCAGGAAGAGTTGATGCGGCAGGGATACTTCAAAGTGGCCGAGGCCTACATTCTCTACCGTGCCCATCGATCGAAACTGCGGGCTCAGGAAAAAGAGGTCGAAGCCACTCCAGTTGACGAGACCGCCCAGGAATCGATGATCGTGGTGACACGGTCGGACGGTTCCAGCGATTTGTGGGATGGATTGGACTTGCGCAAGCGAATCGAATTTGCCTCGATTGGCCTGGATCTGTGTCTCGATCAGGAAGAGATAGAACACGAGCTGCGACGTGCTTTTTTCTCGGAAATGACCGAGGACGACCTGAGAAAAACCATCATTTTAAATGCAAAAACCCTGATCGAAAAAGATGCCGGATTTTCCAAATTCGCCGGACGCATTCTGTTGACATACATCTACGAAGAAGTTCTCGACTGGAGCATTGTTCGCGATGGCATCGGCAAATTGACCAAGGCGCACCGTCGCGCTTTCAAGGCCAATCTGGTCAGGGGAGTGGAGATTGAAAGGATTTCGCCGCGTCTCCTGGACTACAATTTGGATCGGCTGGCCGAAGCTATTGATCCGGCGGCCGATCTGGATTTTGATTATCTGGGGATTCAGACTCTTTATGATCGCTATCTGGTTGTTGATAAAACCGGGAGCAATCCTCGTCGGATCGAAGCTCCTCAGCTCTTCTGGATGCGGGTATCCATGGGACTGATGGTGAAAGAAGAGAATCCGGAGGAAAAGATTATCGATCTCTATCGTCTCTATGCCGGTCGTCGATTCTGCTCATCCACGCCCACTCTGTTCAACTCGGGAACTTTGCACAGTCAGCTTTCTTCCTGCTACCTCTACAAAGTGGACGACAGCATCGAGTCCATCATGCAGCGCGGCATCGCCGATAATGACTACCTGTCCAAGTGGGCAGGTGGCCTGGGAGGATCGTGGACCGCGGTGCGTGGCACCGGTAGTTACATCAAGGGAACCAACGGAGAAAGTCAGGGTGTGATTCCCTTTCTGAAACTGCACAACGATCAACTGATAGCAGTCAATCAGGGCGGAAAACGTCGCGGTTCCGGCTGTGCCTATCTGGAGTCATGGCACAACGATATTTTTGACTTTCTGGTCCTGCGAAAAAATACCGGAGACGAGCGCCGCCGTGCCCATGACATGAACACGGCCAACTGGATTCCCGATTTGTTTATGAAACGAATGGAACTCCGTGAGAACTGGTCCCTGTTCCGGGCCAATGAAACTCCGGATCTGCACGATCTGTATGGGAAAGCTTTTGAAAAAAGGTATCTCCAGTACGAAGCGGAGGCGGACGAGGGGAAAATCTTCTCCCGGCAGGTTCCGGCCATTGAATTGTGGAAGGCGATGCTGAAAATGCTCTTCGAGACCGGGCATCCCTGGATCACCTTTAAAGATCCCTGCAACGTGCGCAGCCCGCAGGATCATGTGGGCGTCATCCACAGTTCCAACCTCTGCACGGAAATTACCCTGAACACATCCGAGGATGAAACGGCGGTCTGCAACCTGGGGTCGGTCGTGCTGGATTCTCATCTCAAAAACGACGGATCACTCGATCTGGAAAAACTCCAGGAGACCATTCGGATGGCGATCCGGGCATTGGACAATGTCATTGACATCAATTTTTATCCGACCGAATCCGCCAAAAACGCCAACCAGCGTCATCGTCCGGTCGGTTTGGGTGTCATGGGCTTGCAAAATTCCCTGTTCGTGCGGAATACGCCCTTTGCCAGCGAAGAGGCCGTCGCTTTCAATGATGAGTTTATGGAGGCGATCGCTTATTTCGCCTATGAAGCTTCCAGCGACCTGGCTGCTGAGCGGAGTCCGTATTCTTCCTATGAAGGCTCGAAATGGAGCCGTGGCATCATGCCTCCGGACTCTCTCGAAATCCTGGAAGAGGAACGGGGAATGTCCATCGACGTGCCGCGTGGCGGGAAAATGGACTGGGATCTTCTCCGTGAAAAAATCCTGAAACAGGGAATGCGTAACAGCAATGTTCTGGCCATCGCACCCACCGCGACCATATCCAATATCATGGGAAGTTCTCCCTGCATTGAGCCCACCTTCAAGAATCTGTTTGTGAAAGGCAACCTCTCCGGGGATTTCATCGCGCTGAACTCCTTTCTGGCGGAAGATCTCAAGAAACTCGGTTTGTGGGGGGAAGAGATGGTGGATCGGCTGAAATACCACGACGGAGAACTCGGCGATATTGATGAAATTCCGGATCACCTCAAGGCGAAATACGGCACGGCATTCTCCATCGACTACGAATGGTTCATTGAGGCCGCCGCAAGACGTCAGAAATGGATTGACCAATCACAGTCGGTGAACCTGTTTCTGGCCACACCGGATTTGAAGACATTGTCCCACATGTATCGGGCAGCCTGGCACAAAGGCCTCAAAACCACCTATTACCTGCGCACTTTGCAGGCATCGAACATCGAGAAAGCTTCGATCAGCGTCCAAAAAGAACTGCGACACGTCGATCGTGAAAATGATTCCGAAACCGAAGAGGCTGAGGAAGAAAAACAGGAATACAGCGAGGCCGAAGTCCACGCCTGTTCGGTCGAAGCGATGATCAACGGCGGCGAGTGCGAGGCTTGCCAGTGAATGTCTGACCGGTGTTGGAACAGGGGGGAATGAGACAGGAGACGGAAAGCGTTTTCATTTTACATTGTCTTCTCCCTTGCGCTGGCTGAATCTCCCGGGATTTACGGTCTTATATTGAAATTTCAGGGAGCCTCGCCGCGGCAGACTGTCATCTTCTTCACAGTCAGCATCGTCGTTCCGGCTTTGCAGGCGCCGATGACTTTATTGCCGTCGGAGGATGACGAGTGGCGGAAATCATTTTTTTCGTGACCGGCTGACCGTATCTGGCGTTATCGCGCAATTTTGAGAACGTGACTTTCTTCCAAAATGACCGTTGTTTATGTAAAGATGAATCGCGGGAGATTGCAGACCAGTTCTGAAGCGAAAGATCAGTTTGATTTTGCCATGGAAATTGCTGGTCTGCCGGAAATGAATGATGAGCGCCTCTTGTCTTCGACTGTCTCGAACTCGCCCCGGTTGCCGGGAAACAGGATGACTCGCAGTTTTTCATTTCTTACAGGATCCGGCGCCTCTCAGCACAGCGGCGCGGCCATGAACCGACAGATCACCCTGTTTCTTGGCGTCCTCCTCTTCGGCTTTTCGGGAGTCGTCCTGGCCGACGGTGGGGAGAAACTCACCTTCAACCGGAATATCAGACCCATTCTGTCGAAAAATTGTTTTGCCTGTCACGGACTCGACAAAAAGAAGCGCAAAGCGGATTTGCGGCTTGATGTGGCGAAGGGGGCCTTTGCTGATCTGGATGGGCGTCATGCCATCCAACCCGGGAATCCGGAAGCCAGCGAGGCGTGGAAACGCATTACGACAAATGACCCAGACGACATCATGCCGCCTCCGGATTCGGACAAGAAACTGGACGCAGCCGAACGGGCGACGATTCGGCAATGGATCGAACAGGGCGCCCCGTATGAGCAACACTGGGCGTTTATTGCTCCGGTCAAACCGCCAGTGCCGAAAGTGATGGGCGCAAAGAACCCGGTTGATGCCTTTTTACTGGACCGGCTCACCCGGGAAGGACTGGCTTTTTCGCCGGAAGCCAGGAAAGAAACCCTCATCCGTCGGGTGACACTGGACCTGACTGGACTTCCTCCCACGCCGCGGGATGTGGAGGCTTTTGTTGCGGATCATTCGCCCGATGCCTGGGACAAACTGGTCTCCGAACTTCAGTCGCGCCCGGCATACGGTGAAAACATGGCACGCTACTGGCTCGATCTGGCCCGATACGCCGACACCCATGGATTGCATCTGGATAATGAACGATCCATGTGGCCGTATCGGGACTGGGTGGTCAGAGCCTTCAATCAAAACCTGCCTTTCGATGATTTCACCCGATGGCAGTTGGCCGGTGATTTGATGCCGCATCCGACTCGCGATGAGCGGATAGCCTCCGGATTTAACCGCTGCAACCCCACCACCAGCGAGGGAGGAAGCATTAACGAAGAGTTTATCTACCGATACGCCCTGGACCGGACAACCACCACCGTCGAGGTATGGATGGCACTCACCGCGGGATGTGCCGTCTGTCACGACCACAAATTTGATCCACTGTCAACCAGGGAATACTACTCTCTATACGCCTTTTTCAACAGCGCGGCGGATCCGGCGATGGATGGAAACAAGATCGACACGCCGCCGATTCTGAAATTGACCACCAGGGAGGATCAAGCCCGCCTGAAAGAACTGGATAAAAATATCGCGGCGGTGGATGAGAAGATCAAAAAAGCTCTCGCAGCCGTCGAATACCAAGATCCGGCGGTCCAGACGCCAGCCCCTCCAGCGCGGGAAGTGGAGGACGTCTGGTTTGAGGATGGTTTTCCCGCGGGAACGAAACCGCGGTCGAGCGGCGCCCCTTTGCAGTTGGTGAACAAGGCGGATGGCGCCAGAGTTTTCAGTGGAAATGTGGCTCTGCGACGCCAGGCAGGGCAGGGTGTGGAGCAGGATTACTTTTCCGGTGGAGCCAGCTTTCCGGTGCCCAGGCGCGGGAAGATTTTTGTCAGTTGTTATCTCGATCCAAAAGACCCGCCCCAGGCGATCATGGTTCAGTTTCATGTTGGTGGCTGGAAATACCGCGCCATCTGGGGGGAAGAGGAAAAGATCCCCTTTGGAAAGCCCGGCACGACGCAGAAGGTGCTGATGGGCACCCTACCTGAAACAGGGAAATGGATCAGATTGGAATTTCCCGCCAGCAAAGTCGGACTCAAGGCAGGGCAGAAAGTGGGCGGTTACGCCTTTACCCAGTATGGGGGGATTGTGAATTGGGATCGCCTCGGTGTCTCTTCGAGAGTTGAACCGTCCAAAGATCCGGCCTGGTCATACAAAATATGGGTCGAAAAAAATCAGGGTAAGCGGAACGACCTGCTGCCCGAGGGACTTCGCCAACTGCTGCGTGGCAAGAAAGCCGATCAGTGGACCAAAGAGGAAGGCGGGAAAATCCGTTCTTTTTGGCTCACCCATGTGTACGCCGGGAATCGTGATTTACTGGCTCCAATGGAACAGGAAAAGGCCCCGTTGGAAAAAGAAAAATCGGATATTGAGAAAAAGACTCCGCTGACCTTTGTCATGGCGGACCTCCCCAAACCACGGGAGAGTTTTGTCATGATCCGCGGCGCCTACGACAAGCCGGGTGAGAAGGTAACCCGCGCTGTTCCGGCGGTTTTTCCCCCGTTGCCAGGCAGGCCGAAAGATCGCGACTACAACCGTCTCGACCTTGCCAACTGGCTGGTCAACGGGAAACACCCACTGACTGCCCGGGTGATGGTGAACCGAATCTGGCAACAGATGTTCGGGATGGGTATCGTGAAATCGAGTAATGATTTCGGAACACAGGGGGAACCGCCCAGTCATCCCGAGTTGCTGGACTGGTTGGCCATTCACTTTATGGAGTCCGGGTGGGATATGAAAGAGTTGGTTCATTTGCTGGTTACCAGTCGCGCCTATCGTCAAACATCCCGGATTACACCGGAATTACTGAAGCGGGACCCGGAAAACCGACTGCTGGCGAGGGCATCGCGGTATCGATTGGATGCCGAGGAATTGCGAGATCAGGCTTTGTTCGTGAGCGGTCTGTTGGTCCCCACTGTGGGCGGAAGAGGGGTGAACCCCTATCAGCCACCCAATATTTGGGAGCCCGTGGCTTTTGGCGGCAGTAATACTCGTTTTTACAAACAGGGAGTCGGCGACGACCTGTATCGGAGAAGTCTTTACACCTTCATTAAACGCACGGCGCCACCACCGTTCATGTCCAGCTTTGATGCGCCGAACCGCGAGCAAAGCTGTGCGCGTCGAGGTCGGAGTGACACTCCCCTGCAAGCCCTGCAGTTGATGAACGACGTTCAGCAGGTTGAAGCCGCCAGAAATCTGGCTCAGAGAATGTTGAAAAACGGCGGGAAAACACTTGATGAACGGATCACCTGGGCCTGGAAATCTGTCACCGCCCGGGCTCCGGACCCGGATGAGTTAAGCATCGCCAGGAATGCTTTCTCCCAGCACCTGAACCGCTACGAATCGGACGAGAAGGCCGCGGTAGAACTGGTTAGCTACGGAGAAAGCAAACGGGATGAAAACATCAAGGCCAGTGAGTTGGCTGCTTATACCATGGTGGCGAATTTGATCATGAATTTGGACGAAGTGATTGTTCGAAATTGACTCGCGACTCTGACCATCCACAATGAATACGCTTCTCGAATATCATCAGCACCTGACCCGGCGGCGCTTTTTCAATGGTGCGGGACTGCGGCTGGGTGGATTGGCCCTGGCCACTCTCGGCGGGAAAAAGGCGGCTCTGGGAGCCGGGGATGTTTCCACCGGGAAAGTTCATCCGCCTCTGCCGGGCCTTCCTCATTTTGCACCCAGAGCCAAAAGTCTCATTTACCTGCATTGGAACGGCGCCCCCTCCCAGATTGATTTGTTTGATTACAAGCCGGGATTGCAAAAGTTCTTTGACAAAGACCTGCCGGACTCGGTTCGTAACGGGCAACGGATTACCACCATGACCAGCGGACAGTCGCGCTTGCCGATCGCGCCGAGTCAGTTCGCTTTTCAGCAATGCGGGCAAAGCGGCATGTGGATCAGTGAACTGCTTCCCCATATGCAAAAAGTTGCCGACGAAATGACCTTGATCCGGACCGTGCATACGGAGGCCATTAATCATGATCCGGCCTGTACCTTTGTCATGACAGGGAGTCAGATACCCGGAAAACCCAGTCTCGGATCATGGCTCAGTTATGGATTGGGCAGCGAAAGCAACGACCTGCCGGCTTTTATTGTTTTCACACCCACCTTCCCGAAAGCAAGTCAGGCACAGGCATTGTTCACCCGCATGTGGAGCAGTGGTTTTCTTCCGACCAAATACGATGGGGTCGCCCTGCGGGGAACGGGTGATCCGGTTTTGTTCATCAAAAATCCTCCCGGAGTCAACAGTGGTGACCGGCGAACCATGCTGGATGCCCTGTCCCGGCTGAATCAGAAAAACTATCAACGGTTCGGCGATCCGGAAACGGAGACGCGTATCTCCCAGTATGAAATGGCGTTCAGAATGCAGTCCAGCGTGCCGGGATTGACGGATCTCAGTGGCGAAAGCAAGGCTACTTTGGAGATGTATGGGCCGGAAGTCAGCAAAATGGGAAGCTATGCCTCCAGTGCCATACTGGCTCGTCGAATGATCGAGAGGGGTGTGCGGGTGGTGCAGATTCTGCATCGTGGTTGGGATCAGCACGGAAATTTACCCAGACTGATCAAGGGGCAATGCATGGATGTGGATCAGGCAACGGCGGCCCTGATTCGCGATCTGAAACTGCGCGGTCTGTTGGAGGACACCCTCGTGGTCATCGGCGGTGAGTTCGGTCGGACGGTCTATTCCCAGGGTACCCTGACCAAAGACAATTACGGACGGGATCATCACCCGAGAAACTTCTGCATGGCCATGGCCGGAGGAGGAATCAAGGGCGGGTTTACCTACGGGGAAACCGATGATTTCAGTTACAACGTGGTGAAGGATCCCGTTCATTTGAATGATCTCAACGCCACGATCCTTCATTGCATGGGAGTGGATGACCGGCGTCTCAGCTTTCCTTTTCAGGGATTGGACCAAAAATTAACCGGAGTGGAGGATCCCCGTGTCGTCAGCGAAGTATTAGCGTAACCAGTCCCGTTTTCCGGCGTTTTAATTGGTGAAAAGTTCTCTGGCCTTTTGGCTTTTCCATTCTTTTTTATGAAAAAAATTCTCTCACCCCTTGTTCTTTTGCTGATCGGAACCCCCGCTTTCCTGCTGGCGGGATTTGCCTACCCTCCGACGCTGCCTGATGCAGAATCGTTCACTTACAAGAAAGTTGGTGGGACCGAATTGAATCTCTATGCCTTCAAACCCAAAGGGTGGAAGGCCAGTGACAAAAGGTCGGCTGTGGTCTTTTTCTTTGGTGGAGGTTGGAAAGCCGGAAGTCCGGAACAGTTCGCCGAACAATGCAAATATCTGGCGAAACGGGGGATGGTCGCCATCACCGCTGATTACCGGGTGTCCAGCCGGAATCACACCACGGCTCTCGATTGTGTCAACGACGCCCGCGACGCGGTGCGCTGGACACGGTCCCACGCGGCTGAATTGGGAATTGATCCCAACCGAATCGCTGCCGGCGGCGGGTCGGCGGGAGGTCATATTGCAGCCTGTCTGGGGACCATTGCGCCCGATAAGAAGGAGAAAATCTCATCCCGCCCCGATGCCATGTTTTTGTTCAACCCCGCGTGTGTCCTGGCGCCGATGGAGGGCGTTCCGCCCCGTTCCCCCGATGTTCAGGAATCGCTGCGCCAGCGGTTGGGAGTCGAGCATGCGGAAGATCTGTCACCGGCCCACCACGTCACCGGGAACGCTCCTCCCTGCATTCTGTTTCACGGGAAAAGTGACACCACCGTCCCCTTCGTTACGGCAAAAGTTTTTGCCCAAAAAATGAAACAAGTCGGTGTCCGCTGTGATTTGAAAGGCTTTGAAGGAGAAGCCCATGGGTTCTTCAATTATGGACGCAATGGCAACCGCCCTTTCAAAAAAAGCATGGAGCAACTCAATGAGTTTCTCGTCAGTCTGGGATGGATCAAGAAGTGATCCGCCGAAGCAAACTCCGTGTTCTACCGTCCCCACAAACTCCGTGTTCTCACCGTCCCCACCGCACTGTCCCCACCGCACTGTCCCCACCGCACTGTCCCCACCGCACTGTCCCCACCGATTTCCCGCCCATCGAGCCCCGCCGATTCCCGGTCCACCCCCACCAATCCCTTTCTTTCTCAGCCGTTCCGATTTCACCAATTTCGAGTGGCGCCCCGAACCAGGCCGATCATCACTCCCTGAATGATCAATTCCATCGCGGGAATCAAGTCTGGATAATTGGGATTCTCGGCCATCAGATAGGGTTTCCTCCGCTCCACCACGTATCTCTTTAGAGTCGTTTCCCCGTCGATCAATGCCGCGACAATATCCTGGCTTCTTGGATTCCGGTTTTCCAGGACAACGTGATCGCCATCGAGGATGTGAGCACCGATCATGGATTCGCCCCGAACCCTAAGCGCGTAGGTATTGGCTCTGGGCGAGACTCCCATCGAACGAATATCGACGGACAGACAACCCTCCGGTTCCGGCACGGTGTCGTCTGAATATCCCGCGGGTATGCTGCCGTAGATCGGCACGTCCACAATTTCCTCCCGATCGAGCATATCGGTAAATATCAGGGATCGCGCTCGATTCGGCACTTTCGAGATGATCCCCTTTCTTTCCAAAGCCCGCAGATGACTCACGGCAGCCGTCTGGCTGGCAAATCCGAAATGAGCCTGGATTTCGCGGGTCGATGGCATGATTCCAGTTCGGCGATGCTCACTATGTAAAAAATCGAGTAATTCCTGTTGTCGATCAGTCAGAGGGTTTGATTTCATAATTTTTTGAACACTGTTCTGGAGAACATCCAGTAAATTGGAGTGGAGTGCAAGTAAAAACGAGTTTAAATTTCCCAACCGCGACCGCCGGGGTTGCTCAACAGGGATTACCCGCGCATGAACTTTTCAGGTTTAATACAGGCGTTCCTCGCAATGGCCATTCTTCTCTGGGGAGAATTGGGTGAACCAGCGGGGGCTCAGGATGATGGAAACGCGGGAGCGGCGTCCGTTCAGGAACAGGGAACTTCCCCGCAAGCAACGACTCCCGGCGCCAAAAGCCCTGTTCGTCGGCCTTTCCGATTCAGCACGAAGAAAAGGGGAAAGATGAAAGGGGTGGAACGACCGGGGCAAAATCCGGGGGAGAAAAGCTCCGGAGCGGCGACCGTGGCCAACGAGAAGTTGAAGGAAGGCGCTGTCACCGTGGGAATTGTGTCGGAACAGGCAAAACTTCCGCCCGAGCTGAAAGAAATTGCCCGGAAAGGAACCCTGGCCGTCGCGGCGAAGCAGTGGAAACAGGCGAGGGCGATTTATTTGGAGATGTTGAAGAAAGCCCCCGACAACGCGCTTGCCTACGCGAATCTGGGTGTGGTGGAACATCAGTTGAAGAATTTGTCCGCCGCCGAAGCGAATCTGAGACGATCCGTGGAGATTAACCCAATGATCGCGCAGAACTGGCTGAGTCTCGGATTGATCCAGTATGAGAAGGGAGACCTGACCATGGCGATTTCCAGCCTGACCCGGGCCATTCACGAAGCACCCAACGAGGGGCGAATTCGTCTGGTGCTGGCGGCGGTGATTCGTGATTACGGGTGGGAGGAAGCAGCCATTACGGAATTGAAGCGGGCGTTGATGATTGATCCCAAACTTGCCGATGCCCATTACAACCTCGCTTTGTCGTATCTCAGCGAAGATCCCCCGAAATTGGAGCTGGCTCGTCGACATTACTATTCGGCAATCGATTTGGGAGCGGAGCCTTCACCGGATATTGAGGTACAGCTGGGAATTCCGCGGACGGCGCCCACAAAAAAATAACGCCTTGTCGAATCGCTTCTTTTGCTCGTTATTGCTGGTTTCTATATTTTGTAATCGCCCTTTCCTCCCGGGCGCTTCGATTCAGGGAAACAAGAAAAATCTTCATGATTGGAAAACAAAAGCTGGATTTTTGCCGCTCTGCTTTACTGACACTGGCCGCCTTCGCGCTGGCCGTGGGGGTTTCCGCCTGTCGTACCACCGAAGAAACCCAAACATCATCCATCCAGCCACCTGCGTCCGCCGCGTCACATGGGCAGCACTCCAATCAGGGAGCGGAGCGGACTTCAACGGCAATGGTTCGCTCGCCCAGGTCGTTCTCTCCTGTTTCGGCAAACGCTCCCAGCTCCGTCAACCAGAGGCCGGGACCTACACCGGTTTCCTTCAGCAGAAACCCTGGAGCTTCCCAGCCTCCGACAATCACCGCACGAGCCGCCCTCCTGGTGGATGGCAGGGGCCGTGTTCTCTACGAAAAAAACTCCCGTGTGCGGATGCCGGTGGCCAGCACCCAGAAGCTGCTTTTGGGAATCCTGATCGCCGAAAACGGCAATCTCAGCAAACCGGTTGTGGTGGCGGAATCGGATACCCGGGTCGAGCCCACCAAGATGGGGATCAGGGCAGGTCAGGTCTATACGCGGGAAGAGCTTCTTCGCGCCGTGCTGGTCCGCAGCAGCAATGACATCGCCAACTGTCTGGCGCGTGACCATTCCGGCAGCGTTTCTGCCTTTGCGGCGAATTTGAACGTGAAAGCCCGGCAACTGGGAATGTTCGATTCCCATTTTACAAACGCCCACGGATTGCCGACTCCTCCGGGACAGTATTCCACGGCTCACGATATGGCTATCCTGGCGGCGGCAGCCCAGCGGAAGCCAATCATCAGGGAGGCGGTGCGGACGAGGGCCATGGTGTTTCGCTTTTCCAACGGAACCGCCAAAACGATTTCCAATACCAACCAGGTCCTTCTTCATTTCCCCTACTGCACCGGGATGAAAACCGGCTACACCAACGCGGCGGGTCGTTGTCTGGTTTCCTCCGCATCCAATGGCGCGAGGAGCTGTATTGCCGTCATTCTGGGCAGCAAGACGCCCAATGTGTGGTCCGAGTCCGAAGCCTTGTTGCGCTACGGATTGGGAATGTGATCAATCAGAGCAGTTATGATTCCGGCCAGGGAAGCACTGCAACGACTGCGGGAAGGGAATCTTCGTTTCGTGGCGGGGAAACAGGGTGCGGAAACCTCCACCGGACAGAGGCGCCGGGATGAGTTGGTCGGTGGGCAGCAGCCTTTTGCCATCATTCTGGGATGCTCCGATTCCCGGGTACCGGCGGAGATTGTCTTTGATCAGGGGCTGGGAGATCTGTTCGTGATTCGGGTCGCCGGGAATATCGTGGCGCCCTCGCTGGTGGGGAGTGTTGAATTCGCGGCCAAACAATGCCGGACCCGCTTGGTAGTTGTCATGGGACATTCCAACTGCGGGGCGATTCTGGCCACTCTGGAAGAACTGGAACGCCCCGAGGAGAGCCCATCGGAAAATCTCTTGTCTATCGTCAATCGGATCAGGCCATCGGTGGAGACTCTGTTCGAAACGGAGCTGCGCAACGATCATGAGGCGCTGGTCCACCACGCCGTTCGGGCCAACATCCGCGAGTCAGTCAATCATTTGCGTCACGGCTCGGAAACCCTGGAGCAATTGATCGAAGAGGAGGGACTGCTCGTCGTGGGGGCCGAATACTCTCTGGAAACAGGAGTTGTGGACTTTTTTGACGGTTTGCCGGAGTGAAAGAAAAAGAATCCGCGCATCAAAAATCCCGGAATGGTCCGCGCGGTTCGACTTCCTCCATTTCCCCAAGCCATGCCCTAAGAGACTGTGGAAAAACTCTGAAGGGAAAAAAGCGATGACACGTTGGCCCTTAAATCAGCGGCTTCACCCAAAGCCATTCCGGCACCGCCCCTCCGGGCTGCGGCCCTTTTATTTCCGGACTTCGTTCCGACTCGGTCAGGTAGCAGGCTACCCTCGTGTTTCTTCGAGGCTGTCGCCCAGCTTGGCGTAGAAACTGGTTCCCCTGCTCTGCTTCCTATTATCGCGGGCTATCCGGAACGCTTCCTGATCTGGCGGCCTTTCCTTCCGAATCATTTGGAAACCTGTAATGCTTTTTGATTTTGCCAAATCAAACCTTCAGGTTCCTTGATTCAAACCACAGTCTCTTAAGAGACTGTGGAAAAACTACGAAACGAAAAATTGATAGGATTTTCGGCAAGGGGAGCAGCGGCTTCGCCGAAAGCGGGTAAAAACCGACCGTTCCGGCTGCGGCCCTTTTGTTCGCTGGCTTCGTTGCGGGTCAGTCGCGGGG